>Ga0182027_10000025_pt1 | contig 215121 bp, 201 predicted proteins | sample 712E1DmetaG_FD_121300 | JGI IMG/M metagenome (GOLD analysis project Ga0182027, IMG submission 121300) | Permafrost microbial communities from Stordalen Mire, Sweden - 712E1D metaG (Illumina Assembly) | ecosystem: Environmental > Terrestrial > Soil > Wetlands > Permafrost | place: Sweden...
CCATGTCCACGTCCGTCGGGGTGGAAACCTTCGTCGAGATCAAGGCGCGCCGGTTGACGTGCTTGATCCAGTCGATGTGTTTCATGTGGTCTTCGATGGAATAAACGCTGTGGAACGGGAACGGCGAGAACAGGGAAATGCCGAGCACCGCCTCGCGCATGCGGGCAACGGCCGGGGTGTTTTTATCGCCGAGCAGGTGGCCACCCAAACCGGGCTTGGCGCCCTGGGCATACTTGAATTCCACGATCGGCACCCGCTGAATCGTTTCCTCGCGCACGCCGAACAGACCGGTAGCGACCTGCGTAATCACGTGGTCGTCATATGGCCTCATGCGTTCCATGTATCCGCCCTCGCCGGTGCAGGTGAATGTGTTGAACGCCACCGCTGCCCGGGCCTTCGACAACTGGGTCACATTGCTGACCGACCCGAAGGACATGCCGCCGCCGTACCAGGGAACGTCAATTTTGACCTTGGGCCGGCCGTCCTCGCGCTTGTTCAGCGAGATGCTGGTGTCAATCTGGTCTTCGGTGAGTTTGACGGGCGGCTGTTTGGGAAATTTAAACCGGAGCTTGTCAAAGCCGCCGCCGGAATTGCCGCACTCGTAGTTGTAATCGTACGCGGCCGGCGGCACCGCGCCGGTCTCGGCCATTTTCCACGTCGCCAAAATCAAATCCGCCGTCCAGCGAAAATCGCCGAGCGCCTTGAACATGGGGTTTTCCCGGATTTGCAGCGCTCCCTTGGGGCAATGGGCCACGCAATAACGTCCGGACTTTTCGCAGGATGGCCCGATGCAGAGGTGATGATGGGGCTCGCCGAAATATTTGAACCCGGGTTTGCGCGCGTGGACGCCATACTCGCACACCTCCACGCACTTGCCGCAGCGCTCGCAGTCGAGGCTGCGATGGACGATGTACTTGGCAATTTCGTTGCGATAGCGGGACGGGGCGCGTTTGACGACCCGCTTCACTTCTTCCTGCGGCACGCGTGTCTTCAGCGTATTCTCGGGCAAAGTGTTCATCATCTCACTTCCTGGCACCGAAAAGTTTCCCAAAGGTTTCCTCCTCCAGGTTCTCGAAGAACATGGCGCGGCCAACGTCACCGCGCAGGCGGCGGGCTTCGCGCATTCCCATGGCGCCCATCAATTCGATCAACTGGTCGTGCCACGCGGCGATTAAATTGGTCATCCGGCCCACGGCAAAGTCGCGGTCAATTTTCTCCAGCTTGGCCGGGCACGGCATGCCGGGCTGGCAACTGTCACAGAGATGACATTCCAGCGCGACCAACAGCGGCAGGTTGATGGTGATCAGGTCGGCGCCGCAGATGATGGCCTTGGCCATGTGCTCCGGCAGTGCGATGCCGCCGCCGGCCAGGAGCGTAATTTCATCCCGGATGCCCTTCTCGATGAGCGTGGTGTGGATCTGCCGGATCATCTCCTTCAAAAACCGCGGCTTTTGCGCCGTCAATTCGTTGCCGTTGGCGTCGGCCACGACGTGGATCACCTCGACCTCGCCCAGTCCGGCCAGCTCGATGGCGCGCCCAATGCCCACCGCAGTCAGCTCCACCCGGATGGCGACAACGATTTCCGGATGGATCTTTTTGATTTCCTTGATGCGCGCCGCCACTGCGGGGCTGTCGGCAATTTCCACCAGCCGGGTTTTTCTCAGCATCGCATCCGGCACCGGCGGGCTGTCCGGGCCCAGATAAAACGCGATATTTTCGAGGTTGGCCTCGTCGGTCGGCCGGTAACGCGAATCCAGGATGGCGATCAACCCGGTGTCGGCGGCGGTCTGTTCGATCACCGCGTCCAGCTTCGGCAACGTATGCGCCGGCGAACTCAAATCAATAATCAAGGGCATCGGAAGCGAAACCAGCGGCGGCAGGCCGGCGATCGATTTGGTTCCGTTTAGCGATAGATACGAAGGCTTCCGGCCGAGATCAACCGACGTGCTGATGTATTCCCGTCCATGAATGCCGTCGCGGGTGGGGCGGACGATTTCCGACATGTCCGTCCACATCGCATCGAAACCCGAGCCGGAAAACGGCCCGCGGTAACCGGCGCCGGAGACGGGAATTTTAGCGGTCTCGGCCTGGAGCCAGGTGGTTTTGATAATGTCGGGTTTCCAGTAACGGTTCCCGAGTTTTTCGTATTCGGGATTGATGGACAGGCAGAGGATGCCCTTCGTGCAATCCTGCACGCAGGAAAAACAGCCCATGCAGTCAAAAAACAGCGCTTCGACCTCGCTGAGATTGTGGATGTACTCCGCCTCCTGCCGGTAGCGGTCATAGACGCATGCCTTTTTGACGCAGTTATGGCACCGGGCGCAGTCCTCGCGCCAGTCCACCACGCCGTGTTTGCCGATGCGCGGCCGTCGCGGCGGTACCGGACGTGTCTTGATATGATATTTCTCCGGCATACTCTTTTCCGGTCACGACAACCCGGCGGCGGCCAGCAGCTCCGGCACCACAGCTTCTTTACCACCGGAGAGAATATGGATCCCGCGCACCCCCTCCATCGTCTTCAGTTTCTTGATGGTTTCCACGCAGATCGCCCGGCCCGTTTTCCCGGCGCCGTTGCCAGAGGCTTGGAGCCTTTCCATCATTTCCTCCGGAAGGTAAAAATCGGGATGGGTCTCCCGCAGCTTCTGGGCCTCCGCTGCGCTCTCCAAGGGGAGCACGCTGGCCAGAATCGCGACCTTCTTCGTGAGACCTGCCTGGCGAACGGCCTCGAGCCATTGGCTGAACGCGTCGAGGTCAAAGACCGCATGCGTTTGAATGAACCTGGCGCCCGCCTCGATTTTGCTGTGGAGCCTGACCAGGTTGAGTTCCAGTGGCTTCAGGAAGGGATTGGCCACCGCTCCCACCAACATCGAAAACGGCCCGTCGATCTTCGTCCCGTCGGCCAGCAGGCCCTGCTCGCACATCCGGGTGGTCATGGCGATCAACTGCGTGGAATCGATGTCGAAAACGTTTGTGGCCTCCGGACAGCCGATCAGCGTCTGATGATAGCCGGACAAACAAAGCACATTTTTGATCCCCAGACTGGCGGCTCCCAGCAAATCGGACTGGAGGGCGATGCGATTCCGGTCGCGGGTGACCATTTGGAGAACCGGCTCGAGGCCCATTTTGAGCGCCGCCGCCGAGGCGGCCAGGGAAGACATCGCCACGCCATGTTGGTTGTCGCCCATGTTGACCGCCGTGAGCTTGCCGCCCAAGGCTTTCAAGGCCGTTTCCGTGGTGGACAGAGTCGCCGTGGTCCGAGGCGCATGCTCGGCGGTAACGATAAACTCTCCGTTCTCGATCCTTCTGGCGAGTTGGCCATCAACTTTCATGCAATCATGCGTTCCTGTTTGTTCATCGCATCGCTGGGGGTGCGTCCTTGCGGCAGACTTCTGACCCGTTCGGTGAACTGCTTGATTTCGTCACGGACCTGCCCGGCACCGCTTTGCGCGCACTCGATGACGGCCATCCGTCTCACGCCGAGTCCGATTTCCTCCAACAGCGATTCGACCGCCTCGGCGCGTTTGTGGGCGCGCAGACTGCCCTCGAAGTGACGGCACTCCTTCTTCTTGCAGGCCACGATCGCCACCCCGTCCGCGCCCGTTTCCAAAGCTTTGAGCAGGTAGGGCACATCCACTTTTCCGGAGCAGGGCAGACCGATGGTCTTGATCGTGGCTCCGCCCATTTCCTCGCCAAGATCGGCCAACCGGCCTGCGTCCAAATTGTTCGAGCAGTAAAAAACGCAAATTTTCAAGCGGCGATTGCTCCCTGGGCCTTCTTCACCGAACGAATTCCGCAACCGGTTCGCGCAACGCTGGATGGCCGATACGCCCTGCCGGAACGCGGCAAACTCCTCATAGTCAATGAGCCCTTTGGCCATTTGGACACACAGGGCCTGGACGAGGGTCATGATTTCGCACGCTGCGGCTGATTTGTCCTGCAGACCGGAGCAGGCCTTCTCGAAAGCATGGCAGGCTGATTCCATTCTCATGATCTCGCCCCACACCGCTTCCGGGCTTTCGTGCAAGGCGAAGAGCAAACGCGGGCAACTCGCTCCGATGGGCCTCAAGAACTCGTCGATGGTCTGGTCGAGCTTGTTCATAGTGAGTTATGCATTTCTCAAGTCTACGCAAGGATCGACCTCGAACTTTGAAAAGTGCGTCCTTTGGTAAAGGGATGGGCTTTACTCGTGACACACCACAGCGGTATTTGATCGATGGTTTTCACGCAGATGATTTGCAACGACTGCTCTGCCTAATCCTGGCCTTGCGCGCACACCTCTAGCTTTGGGCCAAAAAGCGGCCCTTAAACGGGGGTAAACTGTCGAATTTATAGACCCGGACACCTTTCGGGGTCAAGCAGATTTACTACATGAGAGGCGCCGAGTAGGGCGCATGACAGAATTCTTCCACTAGGCGGCTAACAGCAGTGGCGTCATTGCGCGCGGCGGGTTTGTGCGATGAGCGCTTCGACCCCGTCTTTAACTCGCGACGATTTATGTTCACCGAAATATCCCATAGGACTTACGAAGCGCGGCGATCGCACAGGATTCGGCCGGACGAGCACTCATTTAGATGACCTGTGACAACGCCGGCAAACCGATTCTGCGCCTTTCTTCCCCCGAACCAGAAAAGCGCAGGCTGAATGATCAGTCACAGTCGGCAGAAAGATGTTCATCTTCTCCAGCACCGGTTACTGCGCCAGCACCCGCACCGGGCCGAGCAGTCCCGAAACGGCGACCGCCGGGTCGGGCCCACCCCGGCCCGCGCCACGCTGTCCGCCAGCCGGCGCCAGCCGCACCTGAACATCGAGCCTGTTGGCGCCGCTCTTGATCGACTGGGTCACGTCCCAAAGATAGGGCGGCCAGGGGCGCGCTTCGAGTTCCGTGCCATTCAGTTGTATGCGGGCGGCTTCATGCACATTGCCCAGATCCAGATAAACGCGCCCGCCAGCAGGCGGGGTGGCGGGCGCGGTGAATTCTTTCCTGTAAATGCCAGCGCCGGTGAACGACGCGACGCCCATTTCCTCCCAGGATTTGAGCGACGTAGTCACCTGTTTTTCGCCCAGCGTCACCGACCAGTCACCGTCGAGTTCGGCAACAGTCTGACTTCCGGACACCGTCGGCATCGGTTTGCCGGCACCCGCTGGGAGCGCACCGATCACGATGAACCGCGATTCTTGCGGAGCGAGCGTGAGCGGCACGGCAACCGTGCCCGCCGCTTTCGCTACGCCAGCGAGCGAATGAATCGTCCCGCTGGTCGCGTCCCACACCTGGACCTGGCCCTTGCCGGCCAGTGTCGCAGTACGTGTCTGGGTCTGGTTGGATTCGTTGAGGAAGAAGTAGACCTCGCCGTCCTTCAGGGTGCGGTGGATGTACTTGATCGGCGGGCAGACGGCGTCGAGTTTGACGTCCGGCTGCGGCAACGCCGCGACGACGCGGTCGGTGATTTCCGGCGTGGGCTCGAGTGTGGCAAAGCCCAGGTCCGGCGGCGCGCCGGCCTCGGGATTCATGAAGCTCCGGCCAACCACCATCGTCGGCGTGCGGCCAACAAAGACGACCTTGCCGCCCCTCGCGGCGAACGCCCGCAACCGCGCCAGCACGCGCTTTTGGATCACCGTTGAGGTTGGGACAATCACGGCTCGATAGATTTGCCCGCTCAGATTTTTCAATCCGCCCGCGTCGAGCGTGCAGACCGATACCAACGAATCCTGGTCAATATGGTCGAAGTCGATCTGACGCTCCATCAGTTGAGTCACCAGTTTGACCGTCACATCGTCGGATTCCTTGTCGCCCATCCACATGCTGTCGGTCGGGTGATAGAGGGCAACCTGAGCCGCCGGCCGCCCGATGGCCAGCAGGTGTTGGGCTCGACTGACATACCAACCGATGGCGGCGCCCGGGTTTTGCAGGGGATCGCCATCGGCAGGGGGCGCGCTGTTGAGGCCGCGGATATTCATGTGGTTGATACCGCGGACGAGCTGGTAGTCGGCAACGAATTTCCCGGCCTGTCCCACGCCACCTCCCTGTTCCGTCCAAATCAGGGGTCTGCCGAACAGATGGGCCGCGGACCCGGCCAGCTTGGGAAAATCAGCAACGATGCCCGGCCTGATCTGGTTGAGATTATCGACTCCGGGCACGCCGACATAGCGCATGTCGCGCCAGAAGGAGCCTTCGTTTTTGATCATATCTCCGCCCCCGCTCATCATCAGCTCTTCATGATTGAGATGGACCATGAATTCCATGTTGCGCGCCTTACACCAGTCTTCCATGCGCTTGTAGAAATTGTCGCGAAACATGCCGCTCCACACGTCCCAGTAGTCGGCCTTGGCGCGTTGCGCCTCGGGCGTCATCGGGCCGCCGAAGATCAGGGGAATGTAGGGTTTGAAGTCGTAGCCTTTTTCCCGTTGAAAGGTTTCGAGCAGCTTGGGCGTCCAAGGGCTAACGCCCGTGTAGTCGGTCTCGTCGCCGCGGAAACCCAGGATGGTTTTGCCGAACTCTTCGCCGACCGCCTTCTCGTAGGCTACGTAAATGAGTTTCAGATAGGTCTCAGTTGCCAGGGGATCCAGATAGTCGATCAGCGAGTAGAAGCTGTCCTTGGTGGCGCCGCCGTCGTCCCCATTGTCGTTGCGTGTGGGCGAACTGCGGTAAACGTGTCGGATAAAAGTAAGCTCCCAGGACCCCATGCTCGCGGGCGCCGTCCATTTGAGATGGCCGTCAGCAGGCAGCGGCACCACCGTGCCCGCCGCCGCGGCTCCTCCTCCGCGTCCACCACGCCCGCGTCCGCCGCCGCCCCCGCCGAGGAAGATACCCTTCGTTCCAGGGGGTACCGGGATACTGAACGGCTCCCCGACCGCGACGCTGTAACGCACGTCGGCATTGGGCAGTTGAACCGTCAGCTCGCCCGCCCCGCCTCTGGGCACCGAATATTTGAAGTTTCCATCGGCCGGCAGCGGCAACTGCTTGCCCGCCGGCGCAGGCGCGTCCGCTGCCGGTGCCGCCGCCTCGGGGCGCGGATAGGCCAGGATGCCCAGCGTATCGACGGGCAGCGGAATATCGAGCGTCTGGCCGGCGGCGACTGTGCAGCGCGCGTCGGCGAGGATGCCTTGCATGCCCAACTGCGGATAGTCCTTGCTGATCAGGCCGCCGGCGAAACCGTCGGGATAACCGCAGTCGCCTTCAATCCAAACTTTCATGCCGCGTTTCTTGCACTCCTGGACGACGGTCTCCACCAGATCCATATACTCGGGCGAGAGATACCTGGGCTGCACCCGCTGCGAGTTGTTGATCATGTAAACGCCGCCGCCATTGGCGTGGATCCGCTCGATGTCCGCCAGGATGCGCTCCTTGCTCTGCGGGCCTCCCCAAATGGCCCAGTGGATGGCGCGGTATTCCATCGGCGGCTGTGGAAACGCGGCGGCCGCCTCGGCCGCCGTCGGCATGGTGATTTCCCGCCACGGTTGGGCGGCCCGCAACTGCACTGGCAGGCAAGTCAGCAGGGCGAATCGCAAGAGAGTTTTCATTGGGTGGTATTCCCTTCGTTCGAGAGGAGTTTGCTTGGCTAAAGTTTTGCGCGCCACCGGGCGCTCGACCTCGGATGTATTTCGCGTCAGCGGGGTGCGCGGACTTCGGCCAGGGGTCCGGGCAACTGCGGCGGCATTTCCTTCGATAAGCCAGCGGAAATCTCCATGGGCACCGATTTGAATTCGATCGTGGCCGGCTTGAGACCGTCCCGTTTGGCCGTAAGGCTGATCGTGCCCGGCGTGAGAGTCGAGCGGACGGCCACGCGGTTGATGCCGCACTCGGTGTCGAGGTAACGGTTATTCGTGGTATCGAGTTTCGCCGCATTGAATCCGCCGCGCCAAATGACCGGCCCGGTGACGGCAAAATCGACCCGCGCCTCATCTGTCGGGCAACGGCGGCCTTGCGCGTCCACGACTTCGAAGTCGATCAGCGCCACGTCGCTGCCGTCCGCCTGCAAGCCCTTCGGCCCCGTATGGAGCGTGAGCTTGATGGCTTTCGGCTCGCCGGCGGTCTGGAGTTCCTGCTGTGCGACAACTTTCCCATCCTTGGTAGCGACGGCCTTGATCGCACCGGGGGCAAAGGTGACATCGGGGAACGCGTAAATATAGCCGTTTTGCGGAGTTTTATTGACGCCCAGCGACTGGCCGTTTACGAATAATTCGACCGAGTCGCAAAGGCTGGCGATCACGTAAACAGTCTTCTTCGTGTTCGATGGGTAATTCCAGTGGCCGATGATATGGAGGTCAGGCGTGGGGCTTTGCATCACGCGCGAGGCAAAAAATATTTCCTTGGGCAGGCGCACGCCGTCCACCTTGCCGCTGACCCGCAAGACCTGGCTGCTCTGCTGCCGGCCGTCGGCATCGGAGTCGGACCAATAAATCGAAGCGTAGGCGGACCACTTGGAATGGGTGGGATCGGGATTGTCGATGCGGTTGCCGGCGAATCCGTAATAACGGCGGATGCCGGCGAGAGCGAAGGTCTCCGAATTCCAATTGTAACTGTCCATGCGGCCTTTTTTGAAGCCAAAGGACGGTGGGGAATAGTCATCCCAAATGCCGCGCGCGGCTTCGTCGCGGAAATCCTCGGTCTCGATCATGGGGGCGCGGTCGCGGGCCTGGTCGCTGTAGGGCCCGCCGAGCATGGCGCCGAAATACTCGGTGGCGGCGACCGCCCCCGGATCGCGGAGCGAGCGGCAACCCATGATCCGGCCGCCGTGCGGGTCCAATTCCTTGCGCAGGTCCACCATCTGCTTCATGTGGGCCGCGTTGATTCCGGCGTTCCCCGCCTCCCAGAAAAGGATGCTGGGGTGGTTGCGGAAATAAATCATGGAGTCGCGCATGACCTCCATGCGCTGGTCCCACTGGCGGTCGAAGGTCTCGTGTTCGCCGTCGCCGGCGGGACAGACATTGGCAATGCCATATTTGTCGCAAGAGGTGACATCCACCCGCTGGGGGGAAATGTGCATCCAACGGATGTAATTGCCGTTGCTTTCGCGAAGCAGCGCGGCGTTGAAGTCGTGCATCCAATCCGGATATGCCTGGCCCAGCCCGGGCCAATCGTTGACCGCGCGCTGCGCGTAGCCGGTGAGCCACACGAAACGATCGTTGAGCCACACACCGCCGACGCCCGCGCCACCCTTGTATTCGGCCTTGCGGAAACCGGTGTGAATCTTGCACACGTCGGCCACTTTGCCGTTCACCGAGAGGATGGAATAAACGTCGTAAAGGCAGGGGTCGTTCACGTCCCAGAAATGCGCGCCGACGAGTGGGCCGGTGGCGGTGAGCGTCGAGGTCTGGCCGCTGGCGAGGTTCTGGGCGACGCCGGCGCACTGCGCGTGCACGACGCCGTCGGCGTCCACGACCACCGCCGAGAGCGTGAGGGCCGCGCTGGCGCCCGACTCGTTGCGCACTTGGGACTCGACATTGGCCTCGGCGGTTTTGTTTTTGATGTCGTAATTTTTTCCGAAAACGTAAACGCCGGTCGTTTTCAAATTTTCATAGAGTGGGAGTGTCTGATACACCTTGCCCATGACATGCAGCCAAACGTCGCGGTTTAGCCCGCCGAAATTCGGGTTGCTGTTGCTGAACTTCCATTCGAAGGGGGTGCCCGTGGCCTCCTCTTTGTATTCGGTGGTGTTGTCCACTTTCACCGCCAGCACGTTGTCCTGCCCGCCAAACTTCACCAGCGCGGTGATGTCCAGCCCGCACGCGGTGACACCATTCTCATATTTGCCGACGGGCTGGCCGTTCAGGTAAAAACGCGCCGCCTGTTTGAGCCCCTCAAATTCGAGAAAAACTTTTTGGCCCTCGTTTCCCGCAGGCAGTTTGAAATGCTTGCGATACCAGCCGATGCCCCGGTAGGAGCTGCTCATGTCACCGGCTGGATGGCTGATCAACGCGCGGTAGGTGTCCACGTCGTTCCATGTGTGCGGCAGGCCGACATTCGACCAGGCGGTGTCGTCAAAACTGGCCGCCTCCGCGCCCGGCACGTCGCTGCGGATGAATTTCCAGTCGGGGTTGAAATTGTAGATCGCGCGCGGCGAGGTAGGCGGCGTGTAAGACGAACCAAGCGACGGGTGAAGCGAACCGGCGGCGGACTCAGACGGCTTTGGTTGCGTGGAAGCGCAGCCGGAAAATAAAATGGCGGACAGCAACAGCGAAAGTGGAGCGAACAATTTCATGTCAATGAAGTTGAAAACATTTTCCCCTGACGGCGCAGTCGCTTTGATAAACTTGACGCTCAACGCGCCGCCAGACCGTCTTTGATTTCCACCGGCTGCGATTCAATTTTCACCGTCGCGGATTTAAGTCCTTCGCGCTTTGCAGTCACCGTGATGGTGCCCGGCGTGAGAGTCGAGCGGACGGCCACGCGGTTGATGCCGCACTCGGTGTCGAGGTAACGGTTGTTGGTTGTATTAAGCTTCGCGGCATTGAACCCGCCGCGCCAAGTGACGGGACCGCTGACATCGAAATCCACGCGTGCCTCATCTGTCGGGCAACGGCGGCCTTGCGCGTCCACGACCTCGAAGTCAATCAGCGCCACGTCGCTGCCGTCCGCCTGCAAGCCCTTCGGGGCGGTGTGGAGCGTGAGCTTGATGGCGCTCGGTTCGCCAGCAGTCTGAATTTCCTGCTGCGCAACGACCTTTCCGCCCTTGGTGGCGACCGCCTTGATCGCACCGGGTGCAAACGTGACATCGGGGAACGCATAAAGATAGCCGGTGTCAGGACCCGAAGCCATCTCGTCGGAGCCCATGGTTCTGCCGCCGAACGAATCGACAAATTTAGAAGGCTTGGTCTGGACGCCTTGAGACTTCCCGTTGACGAAAAACTCGACCTGATCGCAATGCGTCGCCGCCACATACATCGTCTTCTTCGTGTCGGCGGGATAATTCCAGTGCCCGATGATGTGCAGGTCGGGCTGCTCGTTCTGCATCACGCGCGAAACGTAGAACAGCGATTTGGGCAGCCGCACGCCGTCCACCTTGCCGCTCACGCGCAGGACGTAGCTGCCCTGCTGGCGTCCGTCGGCGTCGGAATCGGCGAAATAGATGGAACAATAGGCCGACCACTTCGAGTGGGCGGGATCGGTGTTGTCAATCCGGTTGCGCACATAGCTCGCGTAGCGCGTGGCGGCAGCGAGGCAGAATGTTTCGGAATTCCAATGCCAGGAATCTACGGGACGGCCACCGATCATGCCAGTTTTGGGCTTGAAACCGAAGTGCGGCGGCGAGAAATCGTCCCAGACGTTGCGCCCGGCTTCGTCACGGAAGTCCTCGGTCTCGATCAGCGGCGCCTTGTCGCGACGAGCGATGCTGTAACCACGGAAAATATCATCGCCACCGATCCGGTCGGTCTGCGGCGCCTGACCGATCATGACGCCATAAAACTCCGACATCGGGGTGAGCGCCTTATTGGCGTCCGCCTGATCATTGTCGCGCGTACCCATCACGCGGCCGCCGTGCGGGTCGAGTTCCTTGCGCATCGCAACCATCTGGGTCATTTGCTCCGGCGTCACAATGGTGTTGCCAGCCTCCCAGAAAAAGATGCTGGGGTTGTTGCGATAGAAAATCATGGAGTCGCGCATGACTTCGGCGCGTTGGTCCCACTGGCGCCCGGTCACCAACCGCTCCTTGTCGCCCGCCGGGCAGATTTCGACGATGCCCAACCGGTCGCACGCCGCGACGTCGGCCCGCTGGGGCGAGACGTGCATCCAACGCATGTAATTGCCATGGCTCTCGCGCACCATTGCGAGGGTGAAATCATGCAACCAGTCGGGATACGCTCCACCGAGGCCGGCCCAGTCATTGGCCGAGCGCATCGCGTAACCGGTGAGCCAAACGAACCGGCCGTTCAGCCAGACGCCGCCCGTGCCGACGCCGCCCTTGAATTCGGTCTGGCGAAAACCCGTCGTGGTTTCGCACACGTCCACCACTTTGCCGTTCACGCTCAACAGGGAATAAACGCGATAGAGATACGGGTCTTTCACATCCCAGAAGCGCGCATCGTTCAACGCGCCGGAAGCGGTGAAGACTTCCGACTGCCCCGCGACGAGGTCGGAAGTGTTGCCATCCAACTTCGCGCGCACGACGCCGTCGGCGTCCACCACGACGGCGGACAGCGTGATCGCAGCGTAGTCGCCGGTCTGGTTGATAACCTCGGCCTCCACCTTCACGTCCGCGGTTTTCTTCTTCAGATCAATCGCTTCCGGATAAACGTAGATGCCGGTGGTCTTGAGATTTTCGTAGAGCGGCAGCGTCTGATAAATTTTGCCAGCCACAATCAGCGTGGCGTCGCGATTAAGCCCGCCGAAGTTCGGGTTGAAATCCTTTGAATTCCACTGGAACGCCGTGCCGGTGGCCTCCTCTTTGTAGCCCGGATTGTTATCCACCTTCACCGCGAGGACGTTGTCCTGGCCGCCGAACCTGGCGAACTTGGTGATGTCGAGTCCCACGGCCGAGATGCCGTTTTCATATTTGCCGACCGACTGTCCGTTGAGGAAGAACCACCCGGCCTGCCTCATGCCATCGAACTGGATGAAAACTTTCTGGCCGCTGGCGCTCGCGGGCAGCTTGAAGTGTTTGCGATACCAGCCGATGCCAGTTGTTGCGCCACGATCACCGCCGCTGTGGCTGATGTAGTTGCGATAGGAGTCGGTCTCATTCCATGTGTGCGGCAGGCTGACGCTGGCCCAGGCCGAATCGTCGAAGTCCGGCTGGACGGCGTTGGTCTGGTCGCCAAAAACAAATTTCCAGCCGGGATTGAAATTATAGGTGGCCCTCGGCGACGGCGGCGGCGTGTAGCGCTGCGCCGCAGCCCGAACCGAACTGGTGGAGGTCAACAAGGAGAGAACGATCAACGACCGCAGAACTTGCAGTTTCATGAGTTGCGATTAAACAAAGAATCGCACTTTTAGCCAGAAAAAACGGAATGCAGATCGGAGGGACGGGTCACGGCACAAAGCCGGTCAGGACAAACAGCGCGAGGAATCGGTAAGACAGGTTCAGTCTTGTTCCTTCAGTAATAGGTTACTTCTCGGTCGCAAACACACAGTAGCTGTGCGGCAGCAGATGGACGTTGAACCACACACGCCGCTCGCCGCCGCTATCGCCTCGACCACCACCACGACGGCCCTGCCCGGATGCTTCCTGCGGCGCCTGCCGGGCGATGACTTCGTCGGTTACCAGATTGCGCAGCTTGTTGAAGTCGCCAGTCACACCGATCCGCACATCCGTTTCAGTGTGCTGATAATTTTGCGCGATGAATGTGTTGTTGTCATACGCAAACAGCGCGACGTGACTCGGTCCGTCCAGCCGCACGGGAAAACCGCTCATCACGTAGTTCTTGATCGCAGTTGTGACGCTCGGTGGCAGCCGGTAAAGGTCGTTGAAGTTTTCGGGAATCGTCCAGACGTAAAGGACGCCCCGTGAATAATGGTCCATGAGCAGCAGCGGGTAGCCTCGCCCGTTGGCCAGCGCTCGCACGAGCTGCCACGCGTCGTTGGTGAGGAATCGGATGTCTGGGAACAGGATGTCGCCCGCTTGCTCGCTGCCCAGGCTGGACGCGTTGCCGGCGCCGAAGCCGCTTTGATATTCGTGCGTCAGGATTTTACGGTCGGTGTACTGCAGTTCAACGATCTCTTCGATGCCCTTGCCTTGCAGCGCGCGAAGCAGGCCCGAGGTGATGACGACCGATTTGCCAGCCACCAACTGGCCTTTGATTTTGACGACAATGCCGGGATCGATTGCCGCGGCCTCGGTGAGCAGGACGAGGTTCGCGTTGGTGGGAAACGTGGGGTAAAGCTCGATGGGAATGCCGATCATGCCGAAATAATTATGGAGGAAATCCTCGGCCCACGCTTGGGGAGGACGGTAGCTCGCGATGCCGATCGGTTTGCCCAGTTTGCCGAGGAAGGCGTCGGCCTTGACCAGCGCGTCTCCGGCCACGCGACCCCACGTGAGGACCGCGTTGCTGCCCGCGGTGGCGGACACCGATTGCTGCAGTCGATTGAAGTCGAAGCTCGTGGGCAGGTCCTGCCAGTTCGTGCGCGCGCCGGCCCGGGCGGGTTGCGTGACGGCGCCCCACTGGAACAGCGTGATCTCCGGCGCCCTGGCAAAGACCGTGTTCACCAATTGCTCGGGGTAGCGGTCCGAATACCGCAGGCTGCCGGTGTCCACCCAGCCGCCGCCGTTGCGGCCCGGCGCGATGTTCTCGAAGTAGCGGAAGATCAGATAGCTCTCGTACGACTGGAGGTTCTGGTCCGTGACTTCGGGATCGCGCGTTTCGGTGCCGGTGTAGACGCCGTCGAACCGCCTGGGTTCCTTCTCCAGGTCGAAGCCCGACCCGGCGAAGTGTTCGTACCAGTTCGGATACTTGATCACCATCTTGACCCTGGGATTGACGGCCTTCGCGGGTTTGATCAGCAGGCTCTCCGCCGCCTCATTCATCAGATCCAGACGGAATTGCGTCCAACTCCGGTTCCCCTTGGCCGTGATGTCCGAATCGTACTTGGTCGTCACAAAGAAGAAATCGTCCTGGATGATCTCGTCGAAATGCCGCGCCGCCAGTTCGGTGGCCTTCTGGATGAAGGCCCGGTCGGCCGGATCCGTGTAACAAAAGGACTTGAACTGCCCGCCGCCGGGATAGTTCCCGTCGGAAAAGCACGTGCCGCCGGCGACTTTGACGCCGCGGTCCACGAAGAATTTCTTCACCGTCTCCAGTTCCTGGTCCGTCGCCAGCGTGCGGTCGCGTTGCGCTTCGATGTACACCTTGTCCACCGGCAACTGGTTGGTGATCCGCTGCCACTGGTTGCTCAGGTCTGCCGGGTTTTGCGCCAGTTGGCGCACCGTCCCGACCACCATGTAAACGGCGACCTCGAAATTGGTATACTGCCCGGCAGGCGCCGAGGCTGGTAACAACAGCGAGCACAGCAACAGCCCGAAGGCAAAGCGAGGGAAGTGTAGGATTGTTCTCATAATTGGCAACGAGGACTCTGGTTTGATGCGAAGCCAAGACACTCCATGTTACAATTACCAGTCTGGCACAAGCGACTTGCGCTGGCGTTGATGGTCAGGGCGGACACGTGGTTCTGAACAAGGTCATGGTGCCAAACTCCAGGATGATGTCAAGCCAACACGCGTGTTCATTCGTGCCCGCCGTATCCCGCCGCGCTTTGACGAGGAAGCGACTCGCCGGACACGGAACGTCGTTGCGTTTTCTTTCTCACTCGGCAGCTTGATTTGGGAGAGAACTCGCTTTCGACACAGGCGAGGTCCACGCCTTCGATCTCAAACGAAGCCAACGCGCCTCGTCCCGCTTGGTGTGTGTTGAGACGTGCCCGCAAGTCGTGAGTGTGCCCAACGTACCCCGAACAGTTCAAAGTGGAGCTTGCAGAAAAGCTCAACGCAGGCGAGGACGAGGCAACCATCGTCAGGCGATGGCGTATGATTCACCAGAGATGCCGGTTCGCAAAGGCATGGCCGGAACCGCTTTTCAAGTATCGCTCGAACTCATTAGCGCGATGGTCATCGGCGAACCGAATCGCGAGGTGAATGCTCCAAGGGCGAGAACGCGCGGTTGAGGCAACCTTGCCAGCGTTGTGGAGAGAAAGGCGAGTACTGAGATCGTCCGTCGAGCCGACATAATGAAGCCCCGTTGAGTTCTTGAGCAGATAAACGTAGCGCATGAAGGATCCTGGTTGCGATTTGGTTTACCATCCGTCGCTCGGCACAGTCCAACCACGCCGTCGGCCCTGCTTCGCCAAGGCTACGCAGGTCACCATCCTTCGCTCGGCACGCTGACGTGTGCCGAGCGAAGGATGGATTTCATGGTCTCGGAGATGGCCTGCCATCCGTAGCTCGGCACAGTCCAACCACGCCGTCGGCCCTGCTTCGCCAAGGCTACGCAGGGCACCATCCTTCGCTCGGCACGCTGACGTGTGCCGAGCGAAGGATGGTGGAGGCGGTGGGAGTTGAACCCACGTCCTCTGCAAGGTCAACGCGAATGACTACATGTTTGTTCCACCTTTAATTCTCGCGCGCCACACTGTCGATGGACGGGCCATGCGTCACGCAAGCCTTCATGTAGTATTTCGCCCGCCGCCCCGAAGACCCAGACGGTAGGCTACCCTGCTGGTGTCGTCTCGTTCCGCTAGCAGGTGTCACAGACGAGACGTCGCGGTCAATTAAGCCGCGAGTGCGATTTCTTCGTTCGCAGTTATGTGTTTGCCAGGTGTTTAACGAGGCCTCCCGACAACCTCGACATGCCGCTCGCGCCCACTTCACAAAGTCGAATCCGTTTCGCCCCCATGACTGTGCGCGACCACTATCTACAACAGCGGAGATCAAAAAGCAAGGCGGGAGGCCAAGGCCCACCGCAGGATTTGAAACAGGGCTCTCGGAGGGTCGCGCTTCCGCGCGACCGCTGCCCAAAGATCTCACAAAACCTGGCCACGCGGAAGCGTGGCCCTCCGAAGGTAACTCTTCTGAAGAATGACCATGAAGAGACACAACAGGAGAGATTTGCCGGCGGGGCGGTCATGGTCTATCATGCAAGCCGTGAGCCATTCGATCCTGTTCCGGGAGTTCCCGCTCGACAAACTCGATGCCATCTCCGACGCCGTCGCCGGCCTCTACAAGATTCCTGCCTACGACGCGCGCACCAAGGTCCGCCATGGGTGGGGATTCCTGGAACGGGACCTGCCCGGAGAAGAAGCCCAGCGCATCAGCAACGCGCTGACCGGCCTGGGCATCGCCGCGGTGACCGTGCCGACCGCAGCGTTGATCCATCCGCCCAGGCCCGAAGTGATGGTGGGATTCCAACCCGAACCTGAAGGATTCATCCCGCAACTGCAGTCGCCGAAAGCCAGGCCTCATCCCATCGCATGGAGCGACGTGTCCATTCTGGCGGCGGGCGGGTTTACCGAAGAAATCGTGCGACGGGACACGGCCAACGCCGGGAAGAGCGGCAAAGAACAGTTGATCGGACTCGGCAAGTTTCTGGTGACAGGTATCCCGTCGGGATTATTCGGAAGCAAGAAAAAGGAACCCACATCCGTCAAGACCAACCGCCTGATCACGTTCGCCCAAATCCTCACGGTCCAGGGCGAATCCTTCCACATGGACCCGGAGCACTTCGATTTTACCGGGCTGGGCAAGCGGAAGCAGGTCAACGCCTCGCTGAACTTCCGTACGTTGATTGCCGAGTTCGCTCGTTTGACCACAGCCCGACTCAACCTCGGCGCGCGCCACGTCCTCGGCAACCAATCCATGACGCTGGCCAATTACCACTCTCTCAGAGATTTTGAGACCGAGCTGCTGTGGCTGGTCAACACGTCCGCGACATCGTGAGACCGTCCTGTAGCCGCAGGCTTTATGCCTGCGTTCGATTCAACCCATCCGCCGGCACAGAACGTAACCGGCTGAGATCACACAAACTGCCGGCCGTGACCGCGGCCAGAGATCCTTCGACAACCCGTTCGGCGGCCCTCAGGGCTTCGGCTCACTCAGGATGACAACGGAAGGGCCGGACCAATCAGGAATCTGGACGGGTTTATGAATCTCGCCGTTCGTTGACCTGCATCAATTCCTCGCCGGCGGGGTTGGGCTAGAGTCACGCTGTCATGCAAGATACAGCGACCATTGCCGCGAGCGACCACACGGGAACCAACGTCATCGATCACTCGATGTTGGTGGCCGAGATCAACCAGATTTATCCCCAATGTATGCCGGTCTTCGAGAAGTACGGGATCGCCGGTTGCGGGGGGAGAAACGGGCCGTCGGAGCCGTTGTTCATTTTCGCGGCGGCGCATCACGTGCCGCTGCCGCAGTTGGTCAAAGAACTAAACCAGGCGGCCCGGGGCGAGTGGCGGGAGGAGAGCGGAAAACGGAAAGCGGAAAGCGAATCGGTTGCGGAAGCGCGCGAGCAGTACGCCAGCGAAAACCTGTACAAATGGTTCGTCGCGGCGGCCCTGTTGGTGGCCCTGACGATGGGGTTCACGCTCGGCGTGGTCAACCTGACCCGGATCGCGCTGGCGCAAAACTACTACACGATCAGCGGGGTGTTGAAACAGGCGCACGGTCACGCGCAGATCTTCGGTTGGATCGGCTTGTTCATCATGGGCGTGGCGTTTCACGCTGTCCCGCGGTTCAAGGTCGTGCCGCTGCGGCCGTTCGTCGCCGCGCGAGCGACTCTGGCCTTGATGCTAACCGGCGTGCTCCTGCGATCGGTGGCGCAGCCATTCGGGAGCAGCGGGGTTGGACGGTTCGCGGTTCTGGGTTCAGGGTTGATGGAACTGGCTGCCATCGGATGTTTCGCGTGGCTGATCGGCAGGTCGGTCGTTACCTCGAAACAGCCGCATGATTTCTACGAGAAATTCATCTGGGCGGCGATCGGCTGGCTGGTGGTGCTCGGCCTCTGGAACGTCTGGCTGACGACGCAGATGTTCCTGCACCGGCAGATCGGCGTGCCGGCGCTGCCCGATGCACTGTTCATTCACGTGGCATTGTTCGGGTTCATCACCAATTTCATTTTCGGGTTCTCGTTGCGGGTGCTGCCGCACTTCCTGGGTCTCCGCGATTCCAAGGTGTGGGCGGCCAACGGGGCATTTCTATTCTGGAACGCGGCGATTTTCTTGCGGTACCCGGTGGAACGGCTGGCATGGGCAGCATCGACGCTGGAAGCAGTGGCCGTCGTACTCTTCGTGTGGGCGCTGGGCATATTTGCCCGGCGCCGCACGAAGATCGACATCAAAGGCGTGGACGGCGCGTTCTCCCGGTTCATCAAACTCGGCTACGGGTGGCTGTTGGTGGTGGCGCTGATTCCGTTTCATGCGGACCTCTTCCGTCTGAGCGCGTCGGCCCGGCACACCATGGCGGTCGGGTTCATCACCCCGATCATCCTCGGCGTGGCGTATCGGGTGTTGCCGATCTTCAACGGCGTGAACCTGTGGAGCAATCGGCTGATGCGGGCCTCGTTCTGGGCCCTGGCGCTGGGCACCACGCTGTCGTTGTCGATGGCGTTCAACAAGGTGTTCGAGACGACCTGGAGCTACGCCTGGTCGGGCATCGCCGGCTCACTCGTGCTGACCGCCATCGTGATGTTCGCCATCAATCTTGCCATGACGTTGCGCGTCAAGGCGGAGAAGTTTACACGTGATGCGGTCGTCCAGTTGACGACGCGCGTGACGGAACTGCTGGAGGTGTATCCCGGCCTGCGGTCGGTGTTGATTCATGGCGGGCTGTCGGGTCTGGCCACGATGCAGCACAACCCGCCGCGATTCGTGACCGTCGAATTTGCCGCGCGCCGGCACAACATCGATCCGCAGCCGTTGATCAAGTTGTTGAACAGCGAAATCGAACGACAAAAGACAAGCTTGGAGCCGCTAACAAAACTGTAGCCACAGGGTTGCCATCTGCTGATGGCGTCTCGCGGACTCGGCTCAGCTCCGACAGGAGTCGCGAGTCCAAATCGGACCTGCGTGGGGAAGGCGCACCCGTGAGCCGAGTCGGACGAGACGCCGCCGTCGTATGCGGCAACGGTGCGGCTACGGGAGGGGCGGTTTTGTTAGGCGTTCTTAACCACGAATGAGAGATGCCACCAAATGTCCTCTTTACGACAGATTCACGCCGTGTTATTGTCTCCGCACCATGATCGTGCCAGTCACCAAGGTACAACTCCGCCGCGATGAAGATGGCGTGTGGATTGCCAAATCGAGCCTGCTGCCCGGCTGCCACGCGCATGGACGCGACCGGGGCGAGGCCCTCCTCCGCTTTCAGCAGGCCGCCAAGACCCATCTGGAAACACTGCTGGAAACCGGCCGCCCCATCCCGCCAGCTTTCCGCGATAAATTCATCCTCGTTGCCTGACCTGTGGGCACGCATCCCAGCTACAACTGCCGGAAATTGGATCGTCGTCTTCGCGAAATCGGCTGCGAATTGGTTCGGACATCGGGCAGCCACAGGCATTACTCCAATCCTTTTCATCGCGACCGTCTCATTACCTTTGCGTGGCATCCCGGCGATGTCCCACGCGGCATCATTGCCGACATCGTCGAAGACCTCGGTATCACCCGCGACGAATTCTATTTCAAAAAATTCTGAATCGCGCATCCCAGCGGGTCGGGGCAGCCAACCTCGGGCCAGGGGTCCGGTCACACTGGTAGGCGGGATTTCCGTCGCAGGAGGCGGACTGGCGGAGGTTGGGGGTCAGAGGTTCGGCGTTGAGCGTTGAGGTGTTTGCCGCCTGGTCTGTCATGCTGAGCCTGTCGAAGCATCTCAGTCGTTCAGCGTTCCCCGTTCAATGTTCAGGAGTTTCCTGATCTTCTCCGCCACTTTCATCCCTCTGAATTCATTTGCCGCAGACGTCAGCGGCGTCTCGTCAGACTCGGCTCTCATCCTTTTCTGTAATTCATGCTCCCAAATCCGCACCACGCGCCATCCGTTCCGTCGCAGTTCCCGATTCACCAACCGGTCCCGGGCAATGTTCGAAGCCATCTTCTCGCGCCAGAACGTTTTCCCTGTCCTGAGCGAAGTCGAAGGGCCAGTTCTCAGTTGTCGGTTCTCAGTTTCCAGTTTCCGCCCGACCCCTGTGACCTTCCCCTCCCGCCCGTTTGTCATCCTGAGCCCGTCGAAGGATCTCTGTCGTGCCGTCTCCGTCTGGTAGCCGTTCGTGCATCCTTCCCGAACGACTGAAGGCTGACCGCTGACGGCTGACAGCTTCCCCCCTCGCATCGAACTCTTGGCAATCCATCGATGCGGCGGCGAATGCTTCCGACACCCGTGCCAGAAACAGCCGTCCACGAATATCGCGACGCGCTGCTTGGGAAACAGGAAATCAACCTGTATGTTGGTAGGGCGCGACCGCTGGGCGCGCCGTGTCGTATCGCCGCCGGTAGGGCAGGCCGGCCCGGCGCGACGCGTCTTGCCTTCGATCCTCAATTTCTGCTGGCGCCGCCACCCTTTGATCCCGAACTTCCGCAGCAGCTTCGCCAGCGCAATCTCCGTGTCCTTGTTGCCGCGCCCGCGAATCCGCGACATCACTTCGGAACGTTTGCGCTTGGTGAAAACGTCAGGCATACCTCAGAGTGTCACAAGTTCGACTGTTTGATACAATGAGCCGATGTTTTTAGACGCGACGCGAAACTGGCTCCGGCCTTTGTGCGTCGGATGCTTTGTAGATGCCTGCTCCAACTTGATGCCCGGATCGTAGTACACCGCCCCACCGGCCATCGCCTTCAGTAGCCGCAAGAAGTCCGTACCCTGCGCCAATCGCACCTTGTTTCCATAGGAATACCGGCGAGACGGTTCTTTGCGACATTGCGACGGGACATAGACTGCCTTCGCGTGCTTGTGAGTCCAATGTGTCAACAGTCCACTGAAGTCCCAAGCTGCAGCCACTTGGCCCGAGTTGCTCACGAGTGCCACAGCGCCGCTGGGGTCGATAATTCTTCCGGTACTGGCATCGAATCCCGACAACGTGAGTCTCAAATGCGTGGACAAATGCTGCACACCGACCCGATGGAGGCCGCCGAAGTTCAGCCGGTCGACGCGTCCAAGCTTGTCGGGATAACCAAATCGTCGCACGAAGGCCTCCAGTCCGTGCTTGCCATAGAAACCACTGGTCGGCTCCGGGGTCATGAGCGTAATGATACCGGTCTCCACGCGATCAAAGTTGGTAACCATATGCTGCTTCACCTCCCAACCGAGGAAGTCCGGTTCGGCCCGGCTGTTCTTGGGAATGCCCAACTCGGCTTCCAGCGTGAAGCCGCCGCATTGTGGCGCATTGCAGGGCTTCAACCTCCCGCTGGAATCAAGCTGCTTCGAATCAATCCAGCCAAGGTCGTGGATGCGACTCAACTCTGCAAGTAACCGTGTTCGCGAATCTTCTCCGCCGGGTATGCGGGGCAAGTCCAGTTCAACAAACACACCAGTCTCCGGCTCAACCCGTAAGGCTCGAAACTCTGCGGCAATTTCCGACTCCGGACCAGCAACAAATCCAATGACGCGTCGGTCAGCGGTAACACCGAGTAGCAAAACGCGACCTCGAATCCTGAGCGTCATCAACTCCGAAGGCGCTCCCTTGCTGCCTTTGAGAAAGCCGGAGAAGCGAACCTCGGGGTACTGGGGGTAGAGAATCAGCTGTGCGCCCGGGGCCTCATCGACTTGTGCGTTTGGCAGCAACCAGCCGAAGTGGAGCTTGGCTTTGAAAATCGGATTCTTCGGATTGCTGTCTGAAAGAATCCCACTGTTGGGAAAGAGATTCAGCGCCTGAAAATCCGGGCCAAAATAAACCTGGTTCTTCGAGTTGTCATTTTCAGCGAGAGGCTTCGCATAAAGCTTCGTGCAGCCAACGTGAACGAAGAGAGCCTTGAGCTGGGTAAGGTTCAAGCCACGATCTTCCGTTTCTTCCGGCTGGTTTTGTACTTCACAGGTGATGCTGCTCGACGGGTAACCAATGCGTTCCTTCGCTCGGCAGAGGTGAGTGTCAAGCTCGGCTTTTCGCCCAAGGGTCGTCTGAGCGATTGTACGACGGCCCCGGCAACGCGTTCCACAACCGGAACGACAACCGAATTCCCGAATTGTCTGTAGGCTTGTGTGTCCGAGACGGGAATCTTGAACTCCGCGGGAAATCCCATAAGTCGTCCGCACTCTCGGGGGGTCAAGCGGCGCGGGATATGAGAGGAACTTTGTGAAACAAGAATCTCAGCTCCGTCTTTGTAGTACCGGGCGCTCAGGGTTCGAGCAACGTCATTGCGGGTCACCAATCCATAGCCGAAACCATTACCAGCGGCCCGATGCTTCGCCGCGTAATCTTGGAGGTACTGCCAAAGATGGTCCGTGAGTGTGTATTTCGCCGGCACCTGTGCTTCAAGAATGCTCTCCATCTTCGGGCCCTGGCGTGGGAACTCCGGAAACTCGAAGTAGCGCCAAGGTTTGAAACCAACGAGGAAAATGCGTTCACGATGTTGCGGGACAACAGTTCTCGCGTCGATGACCTTCTGATAGACTGTGTAGCCCAATGCTTCTGTGAGCGTGCGGTAGATGACGTCGAAGGTTCGTCCCTTGTCGTGATGTAGCAGATTTTTTACGTTCTCGAGAACGAATGCAGGCGGCTTGTGATAGTCAAGAATCTCAGCAATTGTGAAGAACAGGTTGCCCTGCTTCTTATCCGCAAAGCCGTGCGCTACTCCCAACGCATTCTTCTTGGAGACACCGGCGATACTGAAGGGTTGGCAGGGAAACCCCGCGCACAGTATATCGTGATTGGGGATATCGGCCACCGCGATGGAGTGAATATCGCCGTACGGCCTCTCGCCAAAGTTAGCCTCGTACGTAATTTGAGAATACTTGTCCCAGTCGGACGACCAAACGCACTCACAACCGGCGCGCTCAAAACCAATTCGAAACCCACCGATGCCGCAGAAAAGGTCAATGAACCGCAACTTGCGGCTGGGCGGCAGTGCGTTGCCGCGATACACTACGGAGTCCTCACGGACGCGAGAGCGTCTTGTTTTACGCCGTCGCGTCATCCTCGGATTCCGTTGGTGAGTTGAGAAAGTGAAACTCCCAACGCTTTGGCGATCTTCGCTATGCTGAGAACGCTCGGATTTCGGATGCCGCGCTCGATGCCGCTGATGTAGGTCTGGTCGAGGTCGGCTTTCTCAGCCAGCGCTTCCTGGGTCAGCCCCTTGCTTTCGCGTCGCTTGCGGACGTTCAGGCCGAATGCGGTGAGGACGGGATGTCTTTTCGCCATGACTCATAGTCCAAGCCGGACCGGACAAAAAGTCCACAGACGATGAGTCATATTCGGCAAGGGGGACGCCGCGTGGGGGCACGCGGCCTACAACGGGATTGGCTTCAGGATGGCGACGGTCGAGCCCTACCGGGGCACGGCGGCAACCGGAGCGGTTGCCCTGCAATGCTTGGCGGCCACGTAATACCTGGCAAGCTTCGCGTGAGATGGTCCGAGATGAATCTTCACCACGTTTCACGTGGCGTGGAATCAGTGAAGCCGAGCGAAGCGCGACGCCGAGGGGCAATGGGCGGCATTCCGTGGATTATTTCAGCCACGTCACGCCGATCTCGCGGGCGATGGCCTTGAACTCCGGGTCGCCGGTGACGAGCTCCGCGTTCTTTACTTTGGCCAGCGCGGCGGCGAAGCAGTCGGCGAGACTGAGCTTGTAGCGGGTCTTGAAGTCGGCGGCAAGATCGGCCAGTTGACGATCGACGGGATGAAACTCGATGGGCATGGCGACCAGTTCCCCGGAAACAACACGCCAAGCGGCCTCCCCATCTTTTCGCCGCACGATGTATTGAACCTCTGCGTAGTTGACTTCGGTCATGTGGACGGGCTGTTCGCGCTCTCCCGCCTTCTCCAAAATGGCCGCCACCTGCTCGCTGCCCGGCTCGTCACGGAGAAAAGCCAGAAGGGCAAAACTATCGAGAACCGGTGACGCGGGCATACTTGGCTTCCTCCAAAGCCTTCTCCTCCGCTTTGTATTTCGCCCATTCCCCGGCGAAAGACTTGTCGCCGGGTTTACGTTTCAAGATGCCACGCAGCCGCCGGATGCTGGCAACCGTAACCGGCTTGAGGAGAATGCCGTCGGGCGTCGCCTGGATGACAGCCCGCGTTCCTTCCTCAATTTCGAATTCCTTGCGAAGCCAGCGCGGGATGACCACCTGGCCTTTCACACTGAAGTAGATTGTATCAGTTCTGTTTGTTGCCTTCATGGTTTATAATCCTACCTGTAGTTGAATAGTAAGTCAATAACTCTTTAGTATGCCTTTCATGTACACGGCATACCTGATGACGGCGCCAATCCTACCTTAACGGCAACGGCACGGTGGCAACCGGCGCGGTTGCCCTACAATTCATGGCCCACGTGAAACGTGGCAAGCTTTGCGTGAGGTTGTGTGGGAGGGAATGGCCAGCATGATTGCACCGTGCTCGGTGAACACCCACGGTAGTTTACGGCGCCCACCGTACGAACTTGATATCGCAATTTGCGACATCAAGTTTGCAACCTCTTGGCGCGTAAGCTGAAACGCGAAGTCCGAAGGGAAGCGGTCGCGATTGCGTCTGACCTGCTCGTTCAGTCGCCCGGTGGTGACGCCGTAGATCCCAGCGAGGTCGGAATCCAGCATGACCTTTTGCCCGCGGACCAGGTAGATCAACCGCTCAATCCTTTCGACAGGAACCAACGATTTGTCGTCGGCCATGAACACAATTCATAGCAAACCCGGGCACCAAATGCGACGGACTTCTACGTATGGGTGGCAACCTTCACCACGTTTCACGTCGCGCGCAAATCCGTGGATGAAGAACGATGTGACAGGCGAGACGCCCGTCCCACTATGCCGGCACGGCGGCAACCGGAGCGGTCGCCCTACAAATTGCACCAGACGCTGACGGTGAAGAGCAGCATCGTAAAGATTCGGGTAAGCAGATTGAGCGAGTATTGACATAGATCAATTTACGCTCGCTTCTGGTCGGTTAGACTGCTGAACATGACGACTGTCATGGACAAACCCGTCGCAACGCCGTTGGCTGCCGGCAGACCGCTGCTGCCGCGTGAGCACGGGGCGTGGGGCATTCTGCTCATACCATTCGCCACCGCGGCCGGGGTGGCCGGGGTGTTCGACGTGAAGACGGCGCTGCTGCTGGCCAGCGTGCTGTGCTTCTACATCGCGCGGACGAGCTACCTCAAGCGCGACTTCCTGTGGACGTTCATCCTCTTGGCGATGAGCACCGGTTGCACCGCGCCGCTGTTGCTCGTGTGGAAGTTGTGGTGGCTCGCGGCGTTCGGCGGCGTTGCCGGTCTGCTGGCATTTCGCAAAACGGGGCGAAGCGTCGCCATGCAATTGTTGGCAGTCGGCGGGCTGACGTTGACCGCCCCGGCGGCCTGGTACGCGGGCACCGGGCGCCTGGGCACTCAGGCACTTCTCCTCTGGCTGCTCAATGCGCTCTACTTTGCCGGCGGCGTGTTCTACGTGAAGATGCACGTCGCCGCGGCGGTCGGCAGTGTCCTAACTCGGAGGGCCAGGCTTCTGCATGGCCATATTTCCCCAATGGACGCGACGAAGCGCGTCCCTCCGAACGGCAAATCAGAACACCACCCGGCGGTTGGCCGCAAACCGCTTGAGAGTCTTGCCGAGAAAGCGCGGCTCGGTGCGGCGGTGATCGCGTATCACCTGGGACTGGTAATCGTTTTGCTTGCCCTGGCAGCGGGTGGTGTGGTTACATTCCCGGTGTTGTTGGCTTACGCGCCGGTGGTGGTGAGGGCTTTTGCAGGGATCGCGCGGCTGTCGCCGACTCTGCGGATCAGACGGCTGGGTTGGACGGAGGTTGCCTACTCGGTCGTGTACGCGATTGTGTTGATTGCGGCGTTCCGATTTGGATGACATCATCAGTCATGAACCACGGAGATCACACCATGAAACGGATCGTCATGCTGGCCGGGCTGTTCCTGTTTTGTCTGTCAACGGTAGCACGGGCGGCGGAGGAAAAGATCGAGCCGATCGTTACCGAGCCGAACAAAGGGTGCGTGGACTGTCATCGGAAGCTCTCTCCCGCCCTGGTGATGGAGTGGGATCGGTCGAAGCATGCCGGCGTCGGGATCGGCTGCGTCGATTGTCACAAGGCGAAGGAGGGCGAACCGAGCGCCTGGAAGCATGAGGGGGCGGTCATTTCCGCGTTGGTCACTCCGAAGCAATGCGCGCAGTGTCACAAGACCGAGTACGACCAGTTCTCCCGCAGCCATCACGCGCGGGCCGGCGAAATCCTCGCGAGCCTCGACAATGTTCTGGCGGAAAAGGCCGCGGGCATGCCCGGCAACATCGCCGACGCGGTAAACGGCTGCTGGCAGTGCCACGGCACGATCATCAAGTTCAAGCGGGACGACAAGGGCCAGGTCCTGCGCGCGGGTCCGTACAACAAACCGGTCATCGATCCCGATACCTGGCCCAACAGCGGCATCGGGCGGCTGAATCCCGACGGCTCGAAAGGTTCCTGTCACGCCTGCCATTCCCGGCATTCGTTCGAGGCCAAACTGTCGCGGTCGCCGGAGAACTGCGGCAAATGTCACATGGGACCGGATCACCCGCAGATCGAGATCTACAACGAGAGCAAGCACGGCATCGCGTTCTACGCCAACCGCGACAGGATGGCGTTGACCGAAGGGGGCGACTGGGTGCTGGGCAAGACCTATTCCGCCGCGCCGACCTGCGCCACCTGCCACCTCGGCAGTTACATGACGCCCAACGGCCCCACCGTGGCGAACAGCCACGACGTCGGGGAACGGATCAGTTGGACGCTGCGGCCGGTCATCAGCACGAAGCTGAACTCGGTCGTGTACACCGATGGCACCAAGGACGATTACCCCGATACCCGGCCGTTGCCCAAGATCGGTGAGGAGCTGGCCACGACGGACCAGGTCGTGAAAAACGAAAAGATGGTCGGCAAATCCGTGATGCGCAAGGTAGCCGGCATCGTCACCTGGCAGGAGCGTCGCGACAAGATGAAGGGGGTTTGTCTCAACTGCCACAACAACACCTACGTGGATAATTTCTACAAGCAATACGACGATCTGGTGGCGCTCTATAACGACAAGTTTGCCAAACCGGCACAGCAGTTGATGAACGATCTGCAGGCGGATGGCGTGATCAACTCGAAAGCGCCGTTCGAGCACAACGTGCAGTGGGTGTTCTACGAACTCTGGCACCACGAAGGCCGGCGCGCCCGTCACGGAGCCAGCATGATGGGGCCCGACTACACGCACTGGCACGGGATGTACGAGGTCGCGAAGCATTTCTACGATGAATTTTTGCCCGCCGTGGCGGAAGCTGCCGGGAAGAAGTCGCCGGACCTGAAGAAGAAGTACGAAGCGAAGGTTCAGGCACTGCTGGCGCAGAAGGAGCACATTTGGCAAAAAGGCCTGTCGCCCGAGGAAGCCGAAGCGTTGCGCCGGACGTACCAGGAACGCTATGGCCAGTGAGGACGATGGAGGAACAGCACCCGCAGCACAGAGCCCATCATCGTCGATGACGGCAAATTGTCTAGTCGGAGTCGTTCATGAAGTACACGAACTGTCAACACTCCGACAGCGGCGGCGGGCTGGGAAAGTCTACCCTCTGGCTATGGGGCGCCAACGGCGGCACCGTGGTTGTTGCGGGCCGTGCCGTTCGAGAGGGCGCGGCGGACAACCTTGAGCAATTCCGACTTCTCCAATGGCTTGCTCAGGTATTCGAATGCGCCGCTGCGCACAGCATCCATGTACTGCCCCCAGTCACCAAAGGCGGTAATGACAACGACCGGGATGTGCGGAAGGATGTTCTTCACCACCGACAGGAACGCTGTTCCCTTCATGCCGGGCATCGAAACGTCCGTGAGAACCAGGTCGAATTTCTTCCGAGCTGTGTTCAGATACGCGATGGCGCTGTCGGCATCCGGTTGGGGAATGACCTCGTAGTTCTCTTTTTCCAGCACCTTGGTTAGTGCCTTCAACAATTCGACGTCGTCATCCACCAACAAAATGGTAGCCGCGCGGGCAATGGTACTGTCCACGTTCACATCTGCGGCTTCAGCAGAGGCGGTGCCATGCACATGGGGAGAATCCTAAGGTGTTGGGCGGCTGAACTTTGAGAAGGAAGCGTGGATAGGTCCCAACACGGGCAACCAGTCACATTGTCAGCGAACTCACCTTAAAGCGACAATTTGGCAAATGCGCACGTGGGACAGTGGGTCGGGTGTTTCTGTAGCCGCAGGCTTCAGCCTGCGGTGGGAAGGCGCAGGCCGTCTACGATTCTTCTTTGGAGAATCGTCGGTACAGCGTTCGGGAGGAAATTCCCAGCATCTTGGCCGCCTTCTCCTTGTCGCCCCCGCACTGATTGAGCGTTTCGGCGATCAGTCGCTCCTCGGCCTTGTTCAACAGAGTGCCAATCGGGATCATGACGGATGGACCGGCCGTAGCGCCGCCGGATTTGCCGGACGCAGCCGGGATGAGGTGAAAACTGCGGATCCTGTCGTCCGTGGCGACCGCCAGGGCGCGCTGCATGGCATTTTCCAGTTCGCGAACGTTCCCCGGCCACGAATGCCCCAAAAGTTGGTCGATGGCGGCGGGCTCGATCCCGCGGACGTTTTTCTGCATTCGCGCCGCGTATTTTTTGAGGAAATGATCCGCCAGCAACGGGATATCTTCGTTGCGCTCGCGCAACGGCGGCAAGGTGAGGTGCACGACATTGAGCCGGTAGTACAGGTCTTCGCGGAAATTTTTTTCTTCAATGGCGTCCCGGATATTGACGTGGGTGGCGCTGATGACGCGCACATCGACCTGCACGTCGTGCGTGCTGCCCAGTCGCTGAAAGCGTCCGTCCTGCAGCACGCGCAGCAGTTTGGCCTGCAATTGCGTCGTCATCTCTGCGATTTCATCCAGGAACAAGGTGCCGCCGTCGGCCAACTCAAACTTGCCCGGCTTGGAATTGCCCGCGCCGGTGAAGGCGCCCCGTTCGTACCCGAACAACTCGCTCTCCAGCAACGTATCGGGAATGGCCGCGCAACTGATCTTGATGATGGCTTCGTCCCGACGCTGGCTGAGACTGTGGATCACGTCCGCCACGACTTCCTTGCCGGTCCCGCTCTCGCCCTGGATGAGGACGCTGACATCCGTTGGCGCAATCTGGCGGATCAGTTTCTTGACCGCCACCATCGACGGGCCGTTGCCAATGAGCGCCTCCTCGTCCCGCTGCAGCTGGAGCTGCTCGCGGAGTTGGCGGTTTTCCGCGGCGAGCCGCTGTTTCTCAATCGCTTTGCCCACCGCTTTGAGGAGCGCGGAACGGTCGAGAGGTTTTTCGATGAAATCGTACGCGCCGAGGCGCATCGCCTCCACCGCCCGTTCGACGGTGGCATGGCCGGTGATGACGATGACCTCCACGGTGGGCCGCATCTCCTTCGCGCGCTTGAGCAACGCAATCCCATCCAAGTCGGGCAACATCAGGTCGGTAATCAGCAGATCCGCGCCGTCGGTCTCAAACTTCGCCAGACCATCCTCGGCCGTGTTGACGGTCGTGACGTGATAGCCCTCTTTGGCGAGAATCTTTTCCGCTGCGGTACACAGCGCTTCCTCGTCGTCCACCAACAGTATGTCGCTTCGTTTGGCCATGACCCGATTCCCTATTGTTGAGGCAATTCGATGACGAACGTCGTGCCCTCGCCGGGTTGGCTCTCGCATTGGATCCGGCCGCCATGCTCGGCAATGATCTGTTGCGTCAGCGGCAACCCCAATCCGGTGCCTCCCGACTTCGTGCTGAAGAAGGGTTTGAAAATCTGTTCCCGCTCCTGTTCGGTCATTCCCTTGCCGGTGTCGTGAACCCTCAGGACGACTCCCGAAGCTGAACGCGTCGTGGACAGCGTCAATGTCCCGCCCTTGGGCATGGCTTCGATGGCGTTGCGGATCAGGTTCAGGATCGCCTGCCAGAGTTGGTCATCGTCGGCCTGGATCGACGGCAGCGATTCGTCGAGCACGGTCAGCACCTCGACCGCCGTGGCTTCGAACAACGCCTGCAGGAACGACAATTCCTGGCTCAACATGCCATTCAATGAAATCAACTCACGCCGCGGTTTGGGCATCCGCGCAAACTGGAGATAGTCTTCGGTCACCCGCTGGATGCGACGCACTTCGGAATCGATGGACCGCAATAGCGAGCGCGATTCCTCCCCCGCGCTGGCCTTGTCCCGCGCCAGTGATTCGACTTCATCCCGCACCAGGTCGATGTTGAGCGTGATAGAACTGAGCGGGTTGCGGATTTCGTGGGCGAGCCGCGCGGACATCGCCCCAATGACAGCCAGCCGTTCCGCCCGAAGTTTCTCTTCCTCCATCCGTCGGCGCTCGGTGATATCATGCAAAATCGCCGATCGGCCCATCGGATTGCCCTGCACATCGTGCAACGCCGAGACGGTGACTTCCACCGGCACGTGGCGTCCATCCCTGGCCAGCCGCACGGTCTCGAAATGGTAATAGCCCTCCTTCTCGATCTGCTGGTCAATCCGTTCGACTTCGCCGTTTTGCATCACTTCCGGCGGCAAGAGCACGGTGAAGGATTGGCCGATGATCTCCTCGGCCCGCCAACCGAAAATGCGTTCCGCCGCCTGGTTCCACGACCGCAGCCGTTGATCGGTGTCCAGCGCGAAAATCACGTCAGCGGAATCGTTGACGATGCTTTCCAGTTGCCGCAGATGACGGAACCGGTCGCTCTTGATGTAGGCGTCCATCGCCAGCGAGGCGTCGAGCATGAACACCGTTTCCAGGGCGAGAATCGATTCGTCGGCAACAGAAGGGTCGGCGGCGTAGTATTGGCGGATCAGCGGCGCGATCAACTTGAAGTAATGACTGTAGGCCAGAAGATACCAACGGGGCGAGAGTCCGACCCGTTCGTGCGCCCGTCCGATCCGCACGCGTTCCTCGAAATACGCGTCGTCGTAAACACCCGCGGTAATCCGCATCAGGTAGTCCCGCTGCAACTGCTTGAGCCGGTCGATGGTGGTGCGGTCGCGAAGCAGTTGCGCGGTCTCGGGAAAACTGAGGAGGTGATCGTAGAACGCATCTTCAATGGCGTGCACGTGCTTCTCGAAGAGCGGTCGAAGGGCTTTGAGCAACTCTCCGTCGCGTTCCGTCAAGCCAAGGAATTTGAGACGATACTCCCGATCCGATAATGCCATGCCGCCCCCACCCTACGGAGCGACTGACACAATGTCAATGCACCTCATGGAGCGCGGAATGGCGCATCAATCTTTACGATCGATTGTAGGGCAACCGCTTCGGTTGCCGATCCCATAACGGCGGCTCCGAAAGCGTTCGGAGCCCTACAAATCTCATCAGGATCGTGATAGCCGCGAGCGGGATCGTAATGATTCGGGGTAAGCAGGGCGCCTTTCGATACTGCCACCGTTGCCGTAACCCTATCTTTCCTGCTCTTGTGTCCGTTTCCTCTTGGCGACAGCCTGACGCAGGACATATTCGATCTGGCCGTTAACGCTGCGCAATTCGTCCGCAGCCCATTTCTCCAAATCGTTCCACAGGTCCGGAGGAATGCGCAACAAAAACGGTTTTCGTTCCTCGCCAGGCATTGGTTAAGGACTCACGGTACGCTCCGACGTGTTGCCGCCAGAGACAAAAAGTTCCTGCAGGAAATCCTCTGGCGAAGGGGGCAACATCACCCAGAGCGCTTTTCCCCAGGGCGCCTTGAATCGTTTCCTCATGATCTCGCGCATCCTGCTCAGCCGTACAGCGTGCCGGTGTTGACGACGGGCGTGACCTCGCCCTCGCCGCAAAGCACCACGAGAAGATTGCTGACCATGGCAGCCTTCCGATCCTCGTCGAGTTTGACCACGCCTTTTTCGGCAAGTTCTCGCAACGCCATGTCCACCATGCTGACTGCCCCGTGCACGATCTTCTGGCGCGCCGCGATCACCGCCTCGGCCTGCTGGCGGCGCAACATCGCCTGGGCAATCTCGGGAGCGTACGCCAGATGCGTCAGCCGCGCTTCCTCGACGACCACTCCCGCCTTGTCGAGCCGCTCCTGCAGTTCCTTCTTCAATCCCTGCGCCACTTCGTCGGCGCTGTCGCGCAACGTCGGCTCATTCTCTTCGCCGTGGTCGTAACCGTAGAGGCTGGCAATGTGACGGATGGCCGCCTCGCTCTGGATGTGCACGTAACTCTCGTAATCGTCCACATCGAAGGCCGCCCTGGCGGTATCCTCCACCCTCCAGACCACGACCGCCGCAATCTCGATCGGATTGCCGCGCTTGTCGTTGACCTTGAGCTTTTCGCTGTTGAAGTTGCGCGTGCGAAGCGACAGTTTCGCTCCGAGACCGCGGTAAAACAGATTCGAGGCTCCTCCCGGCCGGCCCGCTGCGGCCTTGATGGCTTCGGCGGAAACGCTGCCCGCAGGAAGCGGGATCCGCGCTCGAACGTGTGCGTAAAACGGGTTTGCCCAATGAAACCCGCTTGTCCGCACCGTGCCTTTGTAGGCTCCGAACAGGATCAGCACCCGCGCCTCGTTGGGCTGCAGCGTGAAGTGGCCGTTGAGGAGGATGATCGCAAGAATTTCCAGAAGGCCGCCCGCGATCAGCCAGCGCAGCGCCGCTGCATCGTTGGTTCGCGCCGCGTGAACCAGGATGGCTATGATTCCCACCAAAGCACCCAACAACAGCGCTAGGTTGCAGCACAACATCACCCACCCGTTCGCTACCCGGGCAATTCGCTCGACACTTGACGTCTTCGCCTGACTCGTATCCATAATTTCTCCTTTTGTAGGATATTGTTCTGATATCATTATGACATCGCGCTGTCAAGCTGGATTTTTGTCAGCGTGGGCAAATCGCGACAGCGAATCGATCGACGGCGAGGGGACGAACTTTTTCTACGAGGCGCCGGGTGCCTGCGTGAAGGGCCCGTTTCAACGGCAAGAACAGGCCATTGCGGCCTGATTCGCGCGACGATCCCCCTTGCGGGGTTGGCAAGATGCTGGCGACTCGCGCACGCGGTTTGCTTGTAGCGCAGGCATGCGAACAACCATCGAATCACCAGCGACCAAAGACGGGAGGTGGCCGGCGTTGCCCAAGGCGGTCGGCCCGCAACTGAACCGAAGTTCCGCGTCAGCCCGGAAGGTATTCGAAGCCCAGCGGCTGCGGTTGTACCGCGCGATGGCGGAGATTGCTGACTGGGGCGTCAGCCCCGAGGAACTCGACATGCAATTCGCGAGCATGCCGACCCGGTACTGGGCGCGTGTGGACGGCGCGACGTTGCGCTGGCACCTGGAGATGATCCACGAGTTTTTCACCGGTCTTGTCAGCACCGATCTGACGACCACGACCCCGGTGATTCGCTGGCGGCATTTCCAGGATCGCGGGATCACGGAAGTGGCAGTCTGCACCTGGGACCGTCTCGGACTCCTCGCCAAGGTCGCCGGATCGCTCGCAACGGTCGGATTGAACATCGTTCGGGCCGACGTTTACACCCGGGCCGACAATATCGTGCTCGACGTGTTCGAGGTTTGCACCGAAACGTTCAGCCACGTGGAGGATGAATTGTCCCTGGCACACGTCACCCGGTTGTTATCGGCTGCCCTGAGTCCCGGCAGCGAGTTGGGTTTTGCCGTGCGCCGACCGGAAGGCGGGTTGCCGGCCGAGCGACTGCCGAGTGTATCGTTCGACCAGGAGCGCTCCGAAGCGTACACGGTGTTGCAGATTGAGGCACCGGATCGGTTGGGATTGCTGTATGACATTCTGCAGGTGCTGATGGGGTGCGACATCGACATCGCCCATGCGATCATCGCGACCGACCAGGGGGAAGCCGCCGATGTGTTTTACCTGACGGGCACCGACGGAAAGAAATTCAGCGATCCCGATCGCCTCAGTCGGATGCGCGACGCCCTGCTGGGAGTGATGGGTTGATGGCTGCTGGAAGCGAGTCCGGGCAGGTTCAGTAACTGAACTTGCCGATTTGCACCTTACCGCGAAAAACCCAGTAGACCACCGACGTGTACGCCAGCACGAACGGCATGCCAAGCAGCGCGATGTTGCGCATGATGCGCAGGGTCTTTTCCGAAGAGGCGGCGTTGTAGACGTTCAGGCTCCAATCCGGATTCAATGAAGAGTGGATCAAATTGGGAAACAAGGCCACCCCGAACAGGAACGTCAACGCCGCGATGGTCGCGCACGAGGAAAAGAAGGCATACCCCGGGCGGTGCAGGTAAATGGCCCGCGGGATGTTGGCCACGGCCAGCACGTTGAGCACAACCACCAGCCACGCCCACGGATGATCGTGAAAATTGCGCGTCGCGGCAGGCACGTCCACCAAGGTGTAAATGGTTGTGAACATGTATAGCACCAGAAAAATGCCGAACGTCCGCCACATCCAATCGCGGATCCGCTGCTGCAGCTCGCCTTCGGTTTTCAGGTACAGATAGATCGATCCGTGCATCGCGAACGTCGCCACGGCGAACAGCCCCACCAGCAGCGCGTAGGGATGTACCAGGCTGAGGAACGTCCCGTGAAACTCGTGGTCGGCGCCGATCGGCATCCCACGCATGGCGTTGCCGACGGCCACGCCGAACAAAAACGTGGCCAGGGCACTCGCCGCGCAAAACGAGGCATCCCAGAAACTCCGCCACAGCCTGCCCTCCTGTTTGCTGCGAAATTCCATCGACACGGCGCGAAAGATCAGCGCAAAGAGCAGGGCCATGAACGCCGTGTAAAACCCCGAGAACACCGTGGCGTACGCTTCGGGGAACGCCGCGAACAACGCGCCCCCAAACGTCACCAGCCAGACCTCGTTGCCGTCCCAGAGCGGGCCAATCGAGTTCATCAAGATCCGCCGTTCCTCATCCTTCTTCACCGACAGATGAAGGATCCCGACACCCAGATCAAATCCATCGAGGATCGCATAGCCGGTCAGCAGGACGCCAAGCAGGACAAACCAGAGCGTATTCAGGTTCATGGCATTTTCCCCTTGTCTCCCGTCAGGGATCCCCCACCCGTGCCGGACCGCAGGCCTGCGACGCCGACCAGGCCGCCCGGCCCTGTCGGCGGATGCACGGCGGCAGCTTCTTCGGGGCCCTGTTTGATTTTGTGGTCGAGGATGTACACCCAGACCGCAAACAGCAACGCGTAGATCAGCAAAAAGATGAGGATCGAACCCAGCACCTGATCGGCGCCGACCGCCTTCGACACCGCGTCCCGGGTGCGCAGCAGGCCGTAAACGGCCCACGGTTGACGCCCGACTTCCGCCGTGACCCAACCGAGTTGGTTGGCCACGTACGGCAGCGGCACCGCAAAGACGAACACCCACAGCAACCAGCGCTTCTCAAATAGCGTCCCGCGCCAGCGCAGAAACGACGCGAACAAGGTGAGGACGATGAAGAACATCCCCAACCCGACCATGAGGTGGAACGATAGGAACGTAACGGCCACCGGGGGCCAATCCTCGCGGGCAATTTCATCCAGGCCGGTCACGGGTGTGTGCCAGTCCTTCGTTGTCAGAAAGCTGAGCAGACCCGGAACCGACAGGCCGAATTGAACCGTTTGCCGGTTTTCGTCCGGCCAACCGAAAAGGTAGAGGGGCGTCCCGCCTGTCCCCGTTTCGAAGTGCGCTTCCATCGCGGCCAGTTTTGACGGCTGGGTGGTGGCGACGTTCTTCGCCTGCCGATCGCCCTGGATCAGGGCGGCAAGCGACATCACGGTCGCCAAAATCAGCGCAGAATCGAAACTTTTCCTGGCGAAGTCAACATGGCGGTCACGCAGGAGATAATAGGCCGAGATACTCATCACGAAAAACGCGCCGAGGATGTACGCGGCAATCCATACATGCAGCAATCGATCGAGGCTCGACGGATTGAACACCATCGCCCAGAAATCCGTGATCTCCGCGCGTGCGGCCGGGCCGGTGCCGACGATATGGAAGCCGGCCGGCGTCTGCTGCCAGGAATTCGCCACTACGATCCAGATCGCCGAAAAAGCGGCGCCGAGCGCCACCATGCAGGTCGCAAAGAAATGCATCCCCTTCGAAACCTTGTCCCAACCGAACACGAGCACGGCGAGGAACCCGGATTCGAGGAAGAAGGCGAAGATGCCCTCCGCCGCCAACGCCGAACCGAACACATCGCCGACGTAGCGTGAAAAGCTGGCCCAGTTCGTCCCGAACTGGAACTCCATGACGATGCCGGTGGCGACGCCCACGGCGAAGTTGATGGCGAAAATTTTGGTCCAGAATTTTGCCGCGGCTTCGTACCGGAGGTCACCTGTCCGCAGGAGTTTCCACTCCAGGGAAACGAGCAACCCGCCGAGGCCGATGGTCAACGGCGGAAACAGGTAATGAAACATGATCGTCAGCGCAAACTGAATGCGCGACAACAACAGGACATCGAAGTTCACGGCATACCCTTGTTCTCTCCTCCTGCAGGAAAGCCTTTCCAGATGCAACCCTTCGCATCACGCGCAAAAGCGAGGCTCGACCCGTTCGAGATTCATCAGGGTTCCGCCTCTGTTTCGTCGGCGAAATGAACCGGCACCGGGTCCGACGACAACCATGCCGTACAATGTGCTCATCCACGGGTTGCTTGTCAACGCCCATGCATGCGCCCGCTGCGCACCCGACCGACCCGCTCTCTCTTGCTGTCATTCCGAGCCATATCCTGAGCGCAGCCGAAGGAGTGCGTGCCCGACGGAGCACGTCGCGGAGGCGGTGAAGGAAAAATCATGGCTCGCATGGAGGCTCGCCCTCCAAACAGATGGACGCGGTGTAGAGGCCGCCGTCTCGGCGGCGGGTCGTGATGGGGAAATGCGTTCGTGACGGACGCCTCTACACCGAAGCCGTCAAGAATCCAGATGACGGGTTGCCGTAGCAACCAATTGGTCCGTGAACAGCTCCGGTTACCGTCGCTTCGTTCCGGTCGAGCGCAGCTTCTTGCGCATTTCTTCCTTGATGCGCTGGATATGGCCGCGGCCGAGCGCCTTGACCTCGCAGCCCAGTTCGAAATACCGCCGGATCTTGTCGTCGCTGAGGATGCCGTAACAATCGATCACCGCCAGCGGTCCCCCCGCCCACTTCACCACGTCATCGGGTTTCAACGCCAGGTACGCAGCGTGCGGCACGGCAAAGATCGCGGCTTCGGCATGCTCGAGCGCCGCCTTGAGATCTTTCTGGACGCGGATGTTGACGAGGTCCTCCTGGTTGCGGAAGAACCGTTTCCAGGAATGACCCGGCGCGGGATAGGTGTCCTGTTTCTCCAATTCGTACCAGTGCTCGACGTACGGGTCGTGAACGCGCATCTCGGCGCCCATCTCGGTCAGTTTGCGAACCACCATCTCGCTGCCGCTATAGCGCGTGTCCCCCACGTCCTGGCGGTAACTGGCGCCACAGATAACCACGTCGGCGCCCGCAATGTAATGGCCCATGTTCCGCAGCGCGTCACGGGTCAACTCGGCCACGTGCAGGCCGCGGGTGTCGTTCACGTCGATCGCCGTCGGCGTGATCTTGAACACGCTGTCGCCGTCCTCGAATCCGAGGATATGCTTGTACGCCCAGTACCCCAGTCCGCCGTCCTTCGGCAGGCAATAGCCGCCGATGCCGGGCCCGGGGAAAATGATATTGCTGTGGGTCGGGCGCATTTTGATGGCTTTGATGACCTTGATCAGGTCCACGCCATTGCGTTCGGCGAACAGGCTCCACTCGTTGAGGAAGGCGAGGATTGTGGCGCGGTAGGAATTCTCGACGATCTTGGTCGTCTCCGATTCGATGGGCCGGTCCATGACGGTGAGCGGATACTCCTTCGTGTTCAACACCTCGTGCAGGAATTTCTCCACTCGTTTTCGAGCCCTGTCATTGCAGCCGGCGCAGACCCGCCAGAAATCGCGGATACTGGCCACGTATTCACGCCCGGGCATGACCCGTTCGAAACTGTGGGCCAGCAGCGGCTCGGACCTGATCCCGCGCGCCGTGAACGCTTTCTTCAGGATCGGCCAGGCGACGAACTCGGTGGTGCCCGGCGCGACGGTGGTCTCAATGAGCACCAGGCAATTGGCCGGGATCTTCTCGCCGATGGTGCGCATCGTCGATTCCAATGCGGCCATGTCGGCCTCGCCCGTGCGCATCTGTCCGAGACTTTGCTTGGCGTAATCGCATTGGACGTCCACCACGACGCAGTCGGCGAGCTTCAGGCAGTCGTTGTGGAAGGTGGCCATCAGGGTCTTCTTTTCCAGTACGCAACGCGAGATGATCTGGTCGACTTCCGGATCCTCGGCTTTCACGGGTGACTCTCCCCGGTTCAGCATGGTAATTTTCCAAAAACTGCGCGGGCTGGGCCGCTGACAGCCGATGACGAATTTGCTGGGGCGACCCTTCTTGTCGACGGTGTCGGCCACGATGGCGGCCATCACGGCGCCGACGAAGCCGACGCCCATGACCACGACGACTTCCTTGCCCTCTTTCCGGGCCTGGGCGGCCAGTTTTTCGAGGCGCACCAACTCCGCCGCATACTCCTCTTTTTTCGGAAGCGGAATTTTTTCACCACTGGGACTGCCGGAATACTCCACCTTATTTTCTGTCATCATCTGACCTCCCGTCTTGTGGGGTGAGAAACTAAGGGATTCGCCGCCTGCTGTCAGCCAGAATCTGACGACTTGGTATCGGCAGTGCTTATCGAGGAGAACCATGGCCAAGGCCACCTTGCGAAAGATGAAGCCAGCGGACCACGAAGGTGTGGTGGCGATGTATGGGGCATTCGAACCGAAGGGCGAGTTTCAAGGATTGCCCCCACGCAACCGGGAACTGACCATGCGTTGGTTGCAACGGCTCCGAGAATCAGGCAGCATCGAGTTTGTCATCGAAGTCAATCGGCGGATTGTGGGTCACTCGATGTTGTGCCTGGAGGAAGACAAAATCCGGGCCGAACTGGCAATCTTTCTCCACCAGGACTATCGGGGCCGGGGCCTTGGGAAACGGCTCCTGTTGGGCACCCTCAACTATGGCTGCCAGATTCTCAAACTCAGCCGGGTCTGGCTCAGCGTGCAGGGCTCAAATCCCTACGCGCTCTACCTGTTTGAAAAAGTCGGGTTCCGTTCGCACGGTGAGACCGAACCGTCGCAATGGGAACTGGAGATGGAACGCCCTTCCCACTGCGAACATTGCCGGGAACAGCAGTGCATCCTGTTCGGTCAATCGTTGCCGGTCACCATCAATCTCCCAACCCGCAGGTCCAACACCGCTTAGTCGCCGGGGTTGACAAACTGTCGGTCTGGGGATGCCAAGCTGACACTTTGTCCCTTTTTTCACAAAGTCCAAGATCGGCTCCAACGCCCGCCCGAAAATTATATCCAACGCATTGGCAGTCGATTGCATTACCTGTGCCGGCGACCAAATCTTTCTGGCAAGGCCGCTGCTAAGTCGAGCGATGACGATGACTACCTCAGGATCAACCACGGAAAGCGTGTCTTCCAAATCGACTCTCAAGATGGGCCCATCGGAGCGTATGAGTCCGATTTTTCGACCGAAATCAGTGGCGGTGATTGGCGCATCGAACCGGGCGGGCACGGTCGGGCACGATCTCTTTCGCAATATTTTGCTGAGCGGATACGCCGGCACCATTTACCCCGTGAATCCGAAGGCGGCTTCGATCGCCGGCGTCCATGCCTATGTCAACATCGGCGAAATCCCCGACGAAATCGATCTCGCCTTGATTATGGTCCCCGCCACGGCCGTGTCGGTTGTTCTGGAAGAGTGCGGACGCAAAGGCGTGCGCGGTGCCGTGATCGTCACGGCCGGATTCAAGGAAATCGGTCCCGAGGGAGCAGCCTTGGAACGTCGCGCGGTGGAAACCGCCCGCAAATATAACATTTCACTGGTCGGTCCGAACTGCCTCGGCGTGATCAACACCGACGCCGATATCCTGCTCAACGCGAGCTTTGCGCGCTGCATGCCCAAGCACGGCAACATCGCCTTCATCTCCCAAAGCGGCGCCCTCTGCGCGGGCATCCTCGATTACGCCCGGGGCCGCAACATCGGGTTCTCCAAATTCATCAGCGTCGGCAACAAGGCGGACGTGACCGAACTGGATCTTTTGCGGTATCTCGCACACGACGACAGCACCGACGTGATTTTGATGTACCTGGAAACGCTCGTAGACGGCCGGGCTTTCATCCAACTGGCTCGCGAGATCACGGGCGAACTCGCTCACCGAAAACCGATCCTGGCCATCAAATCCGGGCGGACCACGCAGGGCGCAGCCGCCGCCCGTTCGCATACCGGTGCGTTGGCCGGGAGCGACTCCGTTTACGACGCCATTTTTGCACAGGCCGGAATTCTCCGGGCCGACACAGTGGAAGAACTTTTCGACTTCGCGGTCGGGTTCTCACGCCAGCCGTTGCCCAAAGGCAACCGCTTCGCCATCGTCACCAACGCGGGTGGACCCGGCATCATGGCCACTGACGCTGCCATCCGCCATGGACTCGAGCTCGCCAAACTGCGACCCGAGACACTCGAGTCTCTCAAGGCGAAGCTGCCCCCGACCGCGAACCTTTTCAACCCCGTCGACGTCGTCGGCGACGCCACGCACGAGCGCTACGAAACAGCGCTGAATGCCGTGCTCGCCGATCCCGATGTGGACGGACTCGTGGTGCTGCTGACGCCGCAATCGATGACCGAGATTGAAGCCACCGCCCAGGCGGTCGGCGAGATCTCACAACTGCACCAGAAACCCGTGCTGGCCTCGTTCCTGGGCCACGTCGATGTGTCGGCCGGCATCGAGATTCTCGAGAAACATGGCGTGCCGAACTATCAATTCCCCGAGAACGCCGCGCGTTCGCTGGGAGCGATGTATCGCTACACGCAATGGCTGAAGCGACCGCGCACGACGGAACGCCATTTCGACGTCGACACCGCTACCGTGCGCGCCTTGTTCGACAAGGTGCTCGCCGACGAACGGACCTACCTGCCCGAAGCCGAAGCGCTGACCGTGTTGAAGGCGTACGGATTCCCCGTGCTGCCCCACGGCCTGGCGGCAACCGAGGAAGAAGCCGCCGAGTTGTTCAAAAAGATTGGCGGACCGGTCGCCATGAAAGTGGCCTCGCCCGATGTCGTCCACAAGGTGGACGTGGGCGGCGTGCTCCTGAATATTTCCACTGCCGACGAAGCCCGTGCTGGGTTTAAAAAAATCACAAACGGGGTGAAACAAAAACTACCTGGTGCGCGGCTTCTCGGCGTGGAAGTGGAAGCCATGGCGGGACGCGGCACGGAGGTCATCCTCGGCATCAGCAAGGATCCGACGTTTGGCCACATCGTCATGTTCGGCCTGGGAGGCACCTACGTGGAAGTGTTCAAAGACGTCAGCTTCCGCCTGATTCCGATCCGCGAACTCAGCGCGCGGAACATGATCAAATCGATTCGCGCCGCCAAGGTGTTCGAAGGGTTCCGCGGCGCACCGCCGGCCGATACCGATGCGATTGCCGAATGCCTCGAGAGACTTTCTCAACTCGTCGACGATTTTCCCGAGATTTCCGAACTCGATATCAACCCACTGATCGTTCATGAGCAGGGGATGGGTGCGCATGTGGCCGATGCGCGCATCGTCCTGGCGGCGCCTCCCAACTCCCCCTAGGGAGGAAGACTCCATAATGCAGGCCCCGCCTACCGTTGAACAGGTCGCTGGCGCGGGCGACGTCCCAAAAGTCTCGGTCGCCCAGGTCCTCGTCTATGAACTGCGCGTGCGCGACGCGATGAGCACCCCGCCGGTCACCGCCCGGCCCACCGATACACTGCGGACGCTCCAATTGATGATGAAAACGCACCGCTTCTCCGGTGTGCCGATCACCCAGGAGGGAACCCTGATCGGCATCGTGACCATCGAGGATATTGTCAACGCCCTCGACCAGGGCCATATCAACGATACCGCCGAACGCTGGATGTGCCGCAACGTGGTCACCCTCCGCGATCATTTTTCCCTGGTCCGCGCCGTCGCCGAGTTCGAGCGGCGCGGCTTCGGCCGTTTTCCCGTCCTGAATACCAGCGGCGATCTCGTGGGCGTCATCACCCGCGGCGATGTCACCTCCTGTCTGATGCGCGAATTGGAGCGGCGCGCCGACGAGGCCCTCGCGCGCGAGGCCGAACTGGTGGCGGCCCAGGCGGCCGACGGCAAATTGGACCAAACCCTCGTGCTCCGAACGCAGGTCAAAACGGGGGATTACGACAGTGCGGGCAAGGTCTCCCAGCGTCTCCGCCAGATCCTGCGCACCCGTGGCATCGAGCCCGACGCGCGCCGACGCGCCGCCATCGTCGCGTATGAGGCGGAAACCAACATCATCATTCACTCCATCGGCGGCGAGATCACCGTGAAAATTCTTCCAGAAATGGTGGAGATCGACGCCATGGATACCGGACCCGGCATCGACAACATCGACCAGGCCATGCAGGAAGGTTGGTCCACCGCGGGCCGGCTGCCGCGCGAACTTGGCTTCGGCGCGGGCATGGGTCTGCCCAATATCAAGAAGTGCTCCGACAAACTGGAGATCACATCGGATGCGAGCGGCGGCACGCGATTGCACTCGGAAATCCTTATCAAGAAGGCAGGAACAAAGCCGTGAGAACCCCTCTGGTCAAACTGGAAGATCTGTTGCGGTCGATCAACGCCCAACTGCTGACGGAATCGATGCCGGCGGACATTGGCGGTTGTTACATCAGCGATCTGCTCAGCGACGTGCTGGCACACGCGGAGCCGGGCGTTCTCTGGGTCACGGTCCAGACCCATCGCAACGTCATTGCCGTCGCCGCGACCAAGGACATCGCAGCGGTGTTGTTCACCTGCGACCGCAAGCCCGACCAGGCCACCGTCGTCGAGGCCGAGGAACAGGGCATCGTGCTTCTCACCACCTCCCTGACCACCTACGAGGCGGCCGGAAAACTTTGGGAGTCCGGACTCCGCGAATGAGGAAACCATGAGCCAAACGCAACAACAGACCGCCCCCCTGCTGCCGTACCACCCGAGCGGCGACCAGCGATTCGCCTCGCTCGACCAAACCATCGAACATTACAACCACGAGCCGACCGCGCTCATCCAGATCCTGCACGCGGCGCAACACACGTTCGGCTACCTCGCTCCCGACGTGCTGCGGTACGTTTCCGGCGCATTGAAGCTGCCGCTGGCCCAGGTCTACGGCGTCGCCACTTTCTACAACTTTTTCTCGGTCGTGCCCCGCGGGAAGTACCAGATCATGGTTTGCCGGGGGACGACCTGCCACGTCCGTGGCGCGCAGGAAACGATCGAAGCCATGGGCCAGCAGCTCGGCATCGGAGAAGGCGAGACCACCAAGGATGGACGGTTCAGCCTGCATACCGCGCGCTGCATCGGGGCGTGCGCCCTGGCTCCGGCCATTACCGTCGGCGACGATGTGTTTGGAAAAATGACCTACGACAAGGTCCAACACTTCTGCCAGAAGGATCTGAAGAAGTATGTTTGATGAATTGTCTCTGAATATTCTGGACATCGCGATGAACTCGCTCGCCGCCGGGGCGCGCCAGATCCAGATCGCGGTGATCGAGAGCGTCAAGCACGACTGGCTGATCCTGCGGATCCGCGACAACGGTCGCGGCATGGACGGTCCGACGCTCAAGCGCGTCCTTGGCCGGAATTTCACGACGAAGAGCAGCCGTAAAAAACCGATCGGCCTGGGCCTGGCGCTCCTGCGGCAATCCTCCGAGATGTGCGGCGGGACGTTCGACATCCGATCCGTCCAGGGCCGGGGGACATCGATTACCGCTTCGATGCGGTTGTCGCACGTGGACCGGCCCCCGCTGGGGGATCTCAACGGCACGATCCTGGCCTTGTGCGCCAGCAACGAAGCCGTGGACTTGCAACTGCATTATCGATCCGATGAGGGGACGTTTCATTTCAGTTCTCAAGAAGGGAGACAGCAGCATGAACCTCGACGAACTCAAGAAACTCAAAGACAAGGCGCAACGACACGTCGCGCTGCGTGAAGGCAACAAGAAGTACCGCGTCGTGTTCAGCATGGGCACCAGCGGCATCGCCGCCGGCGCGCGGGAAGTCATGACCACCATGCTCGACGAACTCGACAAGCGGGGCATTGACGACGTGGAAATCGCCGTCACCGGCGAGATTGGCCTGGTGGACGCCGAGCCGGTCATCCGCGTCGAAGAAGCCTCCGGCGAGAAGGTGACCTACGCGAAGGTCAACGCCGAGGGCGCCCGCAAGATCGTGGCCGAGCATTTGGAGAAAGGCAAGGTCGTCCAAGGCCTCGCCGTCGGCAAAGTCAAGGAAGCGGAGAAAAGGAAATGATTCGCACGCACATCCTTGTTTGCACGGGCACCGGCTGCACCGCCAACGGCAGTCTCGCCACCCGGGACGCCCTGCTGGCGGAGTTCAAGAAGCACGGGCTCGAAAACGAAATTGAAGTTGTCGAGACGGGTTGCATGGGTCGATGCGACCTCGGTCCGTGTTCGCTCGTGCATCCGGACGGCACCTTCTACAAGGAAGTCACGCCCGTGGACGTGCCGAGGCTGGTGGAGGAGCATTTCCTCAAGGGACGTCCGTACCTGAAGCTGTTGCCGCACGACCCGAGAACGCAGCACGTCGTGATGACGCAGGCGGATTTCACGTTCTTCAGTTCCCAACTGCGCATCGTCCGCGACAACTGCGGCGTCATCGACCCCGAGAACATCGAGGAATACATCGCCCGCGACGGATATGCGGCGCTCGGCAAGGTGCTCACTTCCATGACGCCCCAACAGGTAATCGACGAGATGAAAGCCAGCGGCCTGCGTGGACGCGGCGGCGCCGGATTCCCCACGGGCCGGAAATGGGAACTGATGCGCAACGCGCCCGATTCCCCGAAGTACGTCGTTTGCAACGCCGACGAAGGCGACCCCGGCGCGTTCATGAATCGTTCCGTCCTCGAAGGCGACCCGCACAGCGTGCTCGAAGGCATGGCCATCGGCGCCTATGCCATGGGCTCGAACCGCGGATTCGTGTACATTCGCGCCGAATACGGCCTGGCCGTCAAACGCCTGCACATCGCCATCGAGCAGGCTTACAAGTACGGACTCCTCGGCAAGAAACTTTTCGGGACGGCTTTCGATTTCGACGTCGAGGTCCGCATCGGCGCGGGTGCGTTCGTTTGCGGCGAGGAAACGGCCCTGATGCGCAGCGTCGAAGGCCGCCGCGGCCAGCCGCAGCCCCGCCCCCCCTTCCCTGCCCAGCGCGGGTTGTGGGGCAAACCGACCAATATCAACAACGTCGAGACCTGGGCGACGATCCGTCCGATCATTCTCAAGGGAGCGAAGTGGTTCGCCTCGATCGGAACGGAAAAGACCAAGGGCACGAAGGTCTTCTGCCTCGCCGGCAAGATCAACAACACCGGCGTCGCCGAACTGCCTTTCGGCACGACGCTCCGCGACATGATTTACGAGGTCGGCGGCGGCATTCCCAACGGGAAACAATTCAAAGCGGTGCAGACCGGGGGTCCGTCGGGCGGCGTCATCCCGGCCGAATACCTCGACACGCCAGTCGACTACGAGTCGCTGCAGAAACTCGGCTCGATCATGGGCTCGGGCGGTCTGGTCATCATGGATGAAGACTCGTGCATGGTGAACATCGCGCGGTTCTTCATGGATTTCTGCTGTGACGAATCCTGCGGCAAATGCCCGCCCTGCCGGGTCGGCACCCGCCAGATGCTCAATATCCTGGAACGGATCACGAATGGCCGCGCCGAACTTGCCGACCTGAAAAAGCTTGAGGAACTGAGCATCGTCGTCAAGGACGCCAGCCTGTGCGGCCTCGGTCAGACGGCTCCCAATCCCGTCCTCACCACGCTGCGCTATTTCCGCAAGGAATACGAGGAGCACATCCGCGAACACCGTTGCACGGCGGGCGCGTGCCAGAATCTGTTCCTGTCGCCGTGCGAAAACTCCTGCCCGTTGCACATGAACATCCCCGGCTTCCTGCAACTGCTCAAGGAGGACCGTCTCGACGAAGCGTTCGAACTCGTGATCCTGGACAACCCGCTGCCCGCATCCACGGGCCGTGTCTGCCAGCATCCGTGCGAGAACCGCTGCCGGCGCAAGACGGTGGATTCCGCCGTCAACATGCGCGAAGTGCATCGCTACATCGCCGACACGATCTTTGAGAAAACAACGGCCGAGAAGATTGTCAAACGATTCAGCAAACGGAAGATGGCGGCCACGGGCAAACGGATCGGAATTGTCGGCTCCGGCCCGGCGGGCCTCAGCGCCGCTTTCTACCTCGCGCTGCTGGGCCACGGCGTCACGGTCTACGAATCTGCCGAAGAGCCCGGCGGCATGCTGCGGTATGCGCTGCCGGATTACCGGTTGCCCACCGAGACGCTGGAATGCGAACTGGCGCTGATCCGCGGCGTGGGCGTCAAATTCGTCTGCAACACGGCGCTCGGTCGCGACATCACGCTGGAAAAGTTGTCGAACGACAACGACGCCGTGTTTCTGGCCATCGGCACTTGGGAGGAACAGGATCTCGGAGTGCCCGGCGGCGAATTGAAGGGCGTGTATCCGGCGCTCGATTTCCTCAACCGGGTTTCCCACGGCGAGAAGATCGAGTTGGGCAAGAAAGTGGCCGTGATCGGGGGCGGCAACGCCGCGATCGATTCGGCCCGGACCGCGTTGCGGCTCGGCGCGGACGTGACCATCGTGTACCGCCGTTCGAAGGAAGATATGCCGGCCATTGTCCAGGAGACCGAAGAGGCGCTCGAAGAAGGCGCGAAACTGGTCGTCCTCGCCGCACCGGTCCAGGTGCTCGGCGAAAACGGTCGCGTGACCGGGTTGGAAGTGGCGAAGACCATTCTCGGGAAATACGATTCCCGTGGCCGGCGCGTGCCGATCACGACCAACGAGAAATATGTCATCCGCTGCGACACCATCATCGAAGCCATCGGCGAGAAGGTGGACGGCGACGTGGCCCAGAAACTCGGCCTGCCGCTCAACAAATCCGGCACGATCAAGGTGGATCCCTGGACGTTGCAGACCAGCAACCCGAAGGTGTACGCGGGCGGCGACGCGGTGACGGGCGCTGCGAATGTCACCACCGCGATGGGGTTCGGCAAGAAAGCGGCAGCCATCATCGACCGACAGTTGGTCGGCGTGGACCGGTTTCGACAATTGTGGCCGAGTCCCCAGTACGATAACACGGTGCAGCAACATACCGCCGAAGGCCCGCGCAACGTCGGCAAGCTCGTTCCCAGCGACGTGCGGCGGAGCAGTTGGGGGGAAGTTTCCGACACCCTCAGCGCTTGGGAAGCCAAAACCGAGGCGATGCGGTGCCTGCGCTGCGATATCAAGGCGCATCCCGAGGATGAGAACGGTAATCCTTCCCATCAACACAACCTGCAGCCAGCGGTGAAAGCATGATCGCTCCCAAGCAAATCTCAGTCACGATCAACGGCAAACGCTGTGTCGGCCAGGAGGGCGATACGATTCTCCAGGTCGCCCAGGCCAATGAGGTCTACATCCCCACGCTTTGCCATATGAAACATCTCTCGCCCTGGGGCGGGTGCCGCCTCTGCATTGTCGAGATCGCCGGCAGCCCGAAGGTCGTCCCGTCCTGCTCGACGCCCGCCACCGACGGCACCGAGGTGATCGCCACCAGCCCGCGACTGCATCAGCTCCGCCGGAACACGCTGGAACTGCTGTTCAGCGAGCGCAACCATATCTGCCCGATCTGCTCGATGAACAAGGGCGATTGCGGCCTGCAGCACCAGGGGTATGCGCACGGCATCGACTCGATCCGCTATCCGTACCTGTATCCGTCGCTGCCGGTGGACACGAGCGGGAAGTATTTCGCACTCGACCACAACCGCTGCATTCTCTGCACGCGTTGCGTTCGTGCTTGCGAGGAAATGGAAGGGGTTCACACGCTCGATGTTTCGCATCGCGGCATTCACAACCGCGTGGTCGTCGACCTCGGCGCCACGTTTGGCACCTCGGACTCCTGCACGAGCTGCGGTTCGTGCGTGGCTTCGTGCCCCACCGGTGCGCTGTATGACAAGGCCTCGGCGTTCCGCGGCAAATTGAATTCGTCGCAGATCGTGCGGACCACCTGCCTGGAATGTCCGGTGGGATGCAGCCTGGAAGTTTATACCCGCGAGAACCGCATCGTGAACGTGTTCGGCGACCTCGAATCGCCGATCAATCGCGGCCACCTCTGTGTCCGCGGCCGGTACGAGACCTGGGCGGAGCCGCGCGAACGTCTTTTGAAACCGCTGGTGCGGCGGAACGGGAAACTTGAGCCCGCCACCTGGGCGGAAGCGCTCGAGGCCATTGCGGGCGCCACCCGGAGATTCCAGCCGGAACAAAAGGCCATGCTGGTGTCTCCCCGCCTGACCAACGAGACGGCGAAGACGGTGAAACGGCTGGCAGCGAAGTTCGATCGCGTCGGCGCCTTTGTCGTCCCGAACGAAGCGGCGTTGGGCCGGGCCAATGGCGGTCCGGCTGTGCCCGCCTCGGCGCTCGATCAATTGCAGGATGCCGACGCCATCATCGTTCTCGGCGCGCGGCCCAGCCGCGACAACGGTGTGGTGGCCGCCAAGATTCGAATGGCGGTTCGCCGACAAGCGGCGAAACTGCTCATCTTCCACGCGCGCAAGAGCGACCTGGATCGTTACGCCGACATCTCCGCCAACGTCGTCAGCCTCGAACGCGCTTTTTGGAAACAGGTGGCGAACGTGCTTCAAGGCGCGCAGCGGCCCGTGCTCGTGTACGGGCCAAACGCCATGACTTCCATCGGCGTCACGGTAATGGAGCGGCTCATCAAGATCTTCGAGGCCAAGACCGATGGCCAGCCGCCCCAACTCGTTGCCCTGCCAGTGAGCACCAACGGCGCCGCGCTGATGGCCGCGGGGATTGAAGGGGTGGAAGATGTTGGCCTGTGGCTGAGCGTAAAGCCGCTGAGGTTCCTGCAGGTCATCGCCAGCGACGAACCCGACGGCGGCGCGCGGCTGTTGCGCGAGAAACACGTGCGCGCCCTGCTGGACAAGATTGATTGTCTGGTCGTGCAGGCCAGCTACCGTTCGGCCCTGACCGACCGGGCGCAGGTGGTGTTGCCCGCCGCGATCTGGTGCGAGAAGTCCGGCACGATCACCAACTTTGAAGGACGCGCATTGCCGTTGCGGCCGGTGTTGCCGCCGCCCGATGAGGCGCGTCAGGACCAGGCGACCTTGGAGACACTGTTTTCATGAGCGATGAACTGATTTCTGTAGGCCGCTTCTGTGAAGCGGCGAAAGATAAACGCCGACTCGCAGAGTCGGCCTACAAGGCATTTTGATATGAGCGAGAAACCAAAGATCAAAGTGGCGACGGCCTGGCTGGGCGGCTGTTCGGGCTGCCACATGTCAATTCTGGACATCGACGAGCGCATCATCGATCTGGCGAAGCTCGTGGAGTTCACTGCCAGCCCGATTACCGATGTGAAGGAGATTCCCGAGGTGGACGTGGGCATCATCGAGGGAGCGGTCTGCAACGAGGAGAACGAACACGTCCTGCGCACCATGCGCAGCCGTTGCAAGGTGCTTATCGCGCTGGGCGATTGCGCCATTACGGGGAACATCCCCGCCCTGCGAAACCCGTTCAACCTCCAAGAGGTCGTGGCCCGCGGTTTTGTCCAGACAGAGAGCACGCAGGTCGGCGCGATCCCCGATACGACCGTTGTGCCGCGCCTGTTGAAGCGGGTGCGGCCCATCCAGGAGTTTGTCCAGGTGGACGTCCACATTCCCGGTTGTCCGCCCGATGCCGACACGATCTGGTATGCGCTGACCGAGTTACTGGCGGGCCGGATGCCGCAATGGAGTGAAAAGAACCTGCAATATGACTGACGTGAACACACAAACCATTACGATCAACCCCGTGACCCGCATCGAGGGTCACGCCAAAATCACCATTCACCTCGACGACGAGGGCAACGTGGTCGACACGCGGTTCCATGTGGTCGAGTTTCGCGGGTTCGAGAAGTTCTGCGAGGGCCGCTTCTTTGCCGAGATGCCGCAGATCACCGCGCGCATCTGCGGAATTTGTCCGGTGAGCCACCTCCTGGCCAGCGCCAAGGCGTGCGACGCGATCCTCGGCGTCGAGATTCCCAGGCCGGCGAAACTGTTGCGCGAGTTGATGCACATGGGGCAACTCACGCAATCGCACGCGCTGAGTTTCTTTCACCTGAGCGCGCCCGATCTGCTGCTGGGCTACGACAGCGATCCCGCGCTGCGCAACGTCATCGGACTGATCCAGGAGCATCCCGACATCGCGCGCAAGGGAATCCGGTTGCGCAAATTCGGACAGGAAATCATCAAGCTGGTGGCCGGGCGCAAGATTCATGCGGATTTCCCCGTGCCGGGCGGCGTCAACAAGGCGCTCAAAGTGGCCGAGCGCGACGAGATGTTGTCGGGTCTGCCCGAGGCGATGAAGCATGCGCTGTTCGCGCTCGATTTGCTGAAGCAGTACCATCGGGAGCATTTCGATGAGGTGGAGGACTTCGCGTGTTTCGACTCCAACTTCATGGGGTTGGTCCAGCCCGATGGAGCGCTCGAACATTATGACGGCAAGCTGCGCTTCCGGGACAACGACGGCAAAATGCTCGAAGACCAGATCGATCCTGCCAACTACCTGGCAGTCATCGCCGAGGCGACAGAATCATGGTCGTACCTCAAGTTCCCGTTCATCAAACGGATGGGTTACCCGCAGGGAATGTATCGCGTCGGGCCGCTGGCGCGATTGAACGTCGCCGATCGCATTTCCACGCCCCAGGCGGAAAAAGAACGCAAGGAATGGCGCCCGCAACGCCTGACGCCGCGCCGCAGCTCGTTCTACTATCACTGGGCCCGGCTGATCGAGATCGTGTACGCCCTGGAACGCACCGAGCAATTGCTGCACGACCCGGACCTCTGCAGTACAGACATCCTGGCCAACGCCAGGCCGACGAATGCACAAGGGGTCGGCATCATCGAAGCGCCGCGCGGCACACTCTTCCACCATTACTGGGTCGATGAGAACGGCCGGGTCGAAAAGGTCAATCTCATCGTGGCCACGGGCAACAACAACCTCGCCATGAACCGCGCCGTGCAGGCGGTCGCCAAGAAGTATGTGAAAGCCAGGCAATTGAAGGAAGGCATGCTCAACCGCGTCGAAGCGGCGATCCGTTGCTACGACCCCTGCCTGTCCTGCTCGACCCACGCGGTGGGCCAGATGCCCATGGTGGTCGATGTGGTGAACGCAAGTGGGGCGGTGATCCAAACGTTACGACGCGACTGATATGAAAACGCTGGTAATTGGATATGGCAACTCCAGCCGGTGCGATGACGGTGTGGGCTGGTTTGTCGTCGAGCGTCTGGAGGCGCTGGCGCTCAGCGACGTCGAGTTCCTCACCGCGCACCAACTGGAAGTTGACCAGGCCGAGGCCCTCAGCCGTTTCGACAATGTCATTTTCGTGGACGCCGCCGTGCCGCAGAGTCCGAGACCGATCACCGAGACCGTCGTCCAGCCGCGGTTGCAGAGCCACGCCGTCGCGCATTACCTGACCCCGGAGGATTTGGTCTCGTTGTCGGACACGCTGTACGGACACGTGCCACGGGCATTTTTGTTCAGCATCCGCGGCGAGGATTTCAGTTTCGCCACCAATTTGTCCGCGGCCACCGAGCAACGGGCGCTGGAAGCCGTGCGCCAAATCGCGCAACGGGTGGCCGACCTGCAACATCAAACGCTCAACACACACGGAGTCGCCGGCTGAGACGAGCCGCTGGCGAAGCGCGCACATGCACGAGATGTCCATTGTCGAAGCGTTGCTGGAATCGGTGCGGGTCGAGGTGAGTCCCTATCCCGGCGCCCGCGTGCAAATCGTCCGTGTCCGTGTTGGCGGCCTTCGCCAGGTGGAGCCGGTGATGCTGACGTTTTGTTACAACGCCGCGGTGCGAGACACGCCCTTGGAAGGCTCGCGACTCGAGGTGCAACTGGTCGAGGCAGCCGCCCGTTGCGGCGTCTGCAGCCTCACCTTTCCCATCGAAGAAAGTTGGTTCGAATGTCCCCGCTGTCGCTCCACCGACGCGGAATTGTTGGCGGGCGATGAACTGCTGCTCGCCCATATTGAAATCCAGAATCCATTGCCATCCTCAAGGACGAGTTCTGATGCCCCTATCCACTCCCATTCCTGACCCGGAAAGATTTCGAATCACCGAAGCGCATTTTCTGGCGCCAGATGTAAAACTGTTCCAGATCGTCGCGCCCCGGATCGCTCGCAAACGCAAGGCCGGCCAGTTCGTCATCCTCCGGACCCACGCACAGGGGGAACGGATACCCCTGACCATCGCCGACTCGAACCCAAAGGATGGCACGATTACCCTGATCGTCCAGGGCATTGGCAAGACGACCAAAGAACTCAATCGCATGAACGCGGGCGATCACCTGCCGAATGTCGTCGGGCCGTTGGGAAAACCTTCCGAGATCGAGCGCTACGGAACCGTTGTGGTTATTGGCGGCGGTGTGGGCACGGCCATCGCCTATCCGACCGCCAAAGCGCTGAAACAGGCCGGTAACCATGTGATCTCCATTGTCGGCGCGCGCACGAAGGATCTGTTGATCCTCGAATCCGAAATGCGCGCCATCAGTGATGAACTCTGCGTCACCACCGATGACGGGTCCTATGCCGAGAAAGGATTTGTGACGGACAAACTCAAGGGGCTGATCACCGCGGGGCGCAAGATTGACTTTGTCCTGGCCATCGGTCCGATCCCCATGATGCGCGCTGTGGCCGAAGTGACCCGTCCGCACGGAATCAAGACCATGGTCAGCCTCAACCCGATCATGGTGGACGGTACGGGCATGTGTGGCGGTTGCCGGGTATCGGTGGACGGCAAGAGCCGGTTCGCCTGTGTGGACGGCCCCGAATTCGACGCCCACCATGTCGATTTCGACATTCTGACGAAGCGCAACGCGATGTACCGCGATGCCGAGCGGGTGGCTCTGGAGCGTTTTTCCCTATACATCAGCCACGGCGCAAAGCAGCCCGATCATCAGTGCCGCCTGGAAACGAAACATCCCGAACTCACGAAGACGGGCAGCCGCCCCTGAGGCGCAACCCTGAACACACGCGTATGCCGAACACACTGAATCCCAAGGAACGTATCAAGATCGCGCGGCAGAAAATGCCGGAGCAGGAGCCGCACGAACGTCGCGCCAATTTCACAGAAGTAAACCTCGGCCTGGATTTCGCACTGGCCAAGCAGGAAGCCTTGCGCTGCCTGGAATGCGCCAGCCCGAAGTGCGTCGATGGTTGCCCGGTCGGAGTGAAGGTGAAGGATTTTGTCGGGCTGATCCTGGATGGCAAATACCTGGAGGCAGCCGCGAAGGTGCGTGAAGACAACGTGCTGCCCGCAGTGACCGGGCGAGTCTGCCCGCAGGAAGACCAGTGCGAAGGCGCCTGTGTCATGGGAAAGAAATTCTCGCCGCTGGCCATCGGTTACCTGGAACGGTTCGTTGCCGACTACGAGACCCGGGCAGGCCAGGTCGGCTTGCCGCAAAATGCGCCGTCCACAGGGAAACGAGTGGCGATCATCGGCAGCGGTCCGGCCGGATTGAGCTGCGCGGGCGACCTGATCCAAAAAGGGCACCAGGTCACCGTGTTCGAGGCGCTCCATGAAATCGGCGGCGTGCTGGTCTACGGGATTCCCGAGTTTCGACTGCCCAAGGAGATCGTCCGCCAGGAAGTGGACAATATGCGGCGTATGGGAGTCGAGTTTGAGACCGACGTGGTGGTCGGTCAAACCGTCACGGTGGAGGAGTTGCTCAGCGAAGAAAAATACGATGCGGTGCTGGTCGCCACCGGGGCGGGTCTGCCGCATTTCATGAATATCCCGGGCGAACAACTCTGCGGCGTGTACTCCGCCAACGAGTTCCTCACGCGGGTCAACCTCATGAAAGCCTACCGGTTCCCCGAGTACGACCAACCTGTGTTTGATTGCCGGGGCAAGGACGTCGCGGTCGTGGGGGGCGGGAACACCGCCATGGATTCGATCCGCAGTTCGTTGCGGCTCGGCGCGAAGAACGCCCATCTGATCTACCGCCGTTCCGAGAAGGAGATGCCCGCCCGGATCGAAGAGGTGAAGCACGCCAAGGAGGAAGGCGTGCAGTTCATGACGCTGACCAATCCGATCGAGTTTCTCGGCGACGAGAAGGGCTGGCTCCGCGCGGCCCGGTGCCAGAAGATGGAGCTGGGGCCGGCGGATGAATCCGGCCGGAGCCGCCCGGTGCCGATGAAAGGCTCGGAATTCGAATTGCCCCTGCAAATGGTCATCATCGCGGTCGGCACCAGCGGCAACCCGTTGGTGCAATCGACCACCCCGGACCTGAAGACGAACAAGCACGGCTATATCGAGGCCAACGAGAGCACGCTCAAGACATCCAAGAAAGGCGTGTTCGCCGCCGGCGACATCGTCACGGGAGGCGCGACCGTCATCCTCGCCATGGGCGCCGGCCGCAAGGCGGCAAGTGCCATGAATGAATACCTGTGCACAGGCCAGTGGTGAACACTGGCGAATTCGGCTGCGGTTACCTCTGTTGTCGATTCGCGCTTCGAGTTTCGGAGTTGAGCCGTAGCAGGGGTGGACGATGAGCAACTTGCACAATGCACAGGGCGCCGGAGACGCTGCCGATGTTCTGGCCGCTTCGGTTTTGGAACTCACCGGTGCGTCCCCGATGAGCTGTTACCAGTGCGGGCGATGCGCGGCCGGCTGCCCGCAAAACGTCCCCGGCGAAATGGACATCAGCCCGACCCGGATCATGCACTTGCTGCAACTGGAAGCGGCGTTTGCCGCTGAGCCAAAACGGGCTGCCGCCTATGCCCGGCAAGCGCTCACGGCGGAAACATCGTGGCTGTGCGCGGGTTGTCAGGCCTGCACCACGCGTTGTCCGCAGGGCGTGGATGTGGCCGGCACGATGGACGTGTTGCGGCAGGAAGGACTGCGGCGCGGCATCACCGCTCGCACCCGGCGCGTGCGCAATATCCAGGCGCTTCATCGCGTGTTCCTCAGCGGCGCGCTCCGGCACGGGCGCATTCATGAATTGTTTCTGGTGATCAGCTACAAATTGCGCACGGGACAATTCTTCCAGGACGCGGCGCTTGGACCGGCCATGTTTGCGAAGGGCAAACTGCACGTGCTGCCCGGCAAATCGACCGACACCGAACGCGTCCGCCGGGCGGTCACCAAGCTCAAGAAGCCATGACAACCGTCGGCTATTACCCTGGTTGCAGTCTGCGCGGCACCGCCAGCGAATATGATCGGTCACTGCGGGCCGTGGCGGCGCGACTCGGCATCGAACTGCGCGAGATTCCCGACTGGGTTTGTTGCGGGGCGACCTCAGCGCACGCCATCGATCACGAGGCCGCGCTGTGTCTGGCGGCGGACACGTTGGCCAAGGCCCGGCAGGCCGGGTTGAATGAGGTGTTGGCCCCGTGCGCGATGTGTTACCAACGGCTGGCTGTCGCCGCTCATGAAATGCGCGAGCGGCCCGGCCTGGCGGCAAAACTGGCAGAGGCGTTCGGCGAAGCAGCAGACCTCGGACTCGAAAAGGTCAAGCCGTTGAGCTTGTTGGGCTGGCTCGGCAACGGGGCCACTGACGCACTCAAAGCGCAGGTCACGCGTCCGCTCACCGGCCTGAAGGTCGCCTGCTATTACGGCTGCTTGCTGGTGCGTCCGCCAAAGATCACCGGCATCCAGCAGGTCGAAGCGCCGCGCCAGATGGAACAGCTCGTGACGCTGCTCGGCGGCCAACCGGTCCGCTGGTCTATGGCCACCGAATGTTGCGGCGCATCGTTTGCGTTGTCACAGAAGAGCACGGTGCTGCGCCAGGGCCGCCGCATTTACGACGCCGCCAAGCAAGCCGGTGCCGACGTTTTCTGTCTCGCCTGTCCGATGTGCCACGCCAATCTCGATATGCGACAGACGGAGATGGGGATCGGGAAGCCGGACCAGTTGCCAGTGGTGTATCTGACGCAACTGATCGGTTGGGCGATGGGCATGGAGGAGACGACACTGGGCCTGAATGCGCACTTCGTGCCGGTGACGCGCGTGCTGGCGAAAGTGAAATCCGCATGAAACACCTCGCAAGGATTACCCGCCTGCCCGTCGAACCAGTTGAAAGCCTGATTCAACTGATCCACGGACAGAAAGTAATTTTGGATTCGGATTTGGCCCGGGTCTACGGTGTGACCACGGCCCGGCTGAATCAGCAGGTCAAACGGAACCAAGAAAGGTTTCCTGTGGATTTCGTGTTCCAACTTTCGAAGACGGAGTACGAGAACTTGATGTTGCAAATTGCAACATCAAGTTCTGGCTACGGTGGCCGGCGGAAACTTCCCTACGCTTTCACCGAGCACGGCGCGATCATGGCGGCCAATGTCCTCAACAGCGACCGAGCTGTGCAGATGAGTGTGTTCGTGGTGCGGGCGTTTGTGAAGATGCGTGAGGTGCTGGTCCAGAACAAGGCGCTGGCTGAGAAACTGGCAGAACTGGAACGTAAATTGACCGGCCGCCTTAACGTTCATGAGAAAGCCATCGTCCAGATTCTCCGTGAACTGCGGCAACTTATGACCCCGTCACCATTGCCCGAACCGCCTCGCAAGCAGATCGGTTTCCATGTCCGGGAACGACGAGCCGCGTACAGAGCGCGGGCGAAGGAGAAGAACTAGCATGTCCCGCATCGGCGTCTTCATTTGTCACTGCGGCGAGAACATCGGCAAGACGGTGGACTGCGCCCGCGTCGCCGAGGCGGCCCGCTTGCTGCCGGGCGTTGTGTACGCCGTTGACTATCGCTACACCTGCTCCGAACCGGGGCAGGCGCAGATTCGTGACGCCATCGCGCAATACAAATTGACCGGCGTCGTCGTGGCCGCTTGCTCGCCGCGGATGCACGAGAAAACTTTCCGCAAGACCTGCGCGGTCGCTGGATTGAATCCCTATCTGTGCGAAATTGCCAACCTGCGCGAGCAGTGTTCCTGGGTCCACAGCGACCGCGAGCAGGCGACGCGCAAGGCGATCGATATTTTGCGGTCCACCGTGGCGCGCGTCCAACGCAACATGCCGTTGTCGCCGATTCGCGTGCCGCTGACACGGAGAGCGCTGGTCATCGGCGGCGGCATCGCCGGCATTCAAGCCGCGCTGGATATCGCCGACGGCGGCACCGAGGTGATTCTGGTCGAGCGTTCACCGTCGCTGGGCGGACACATGGCACAGCTTTCAGAGACGTTTCCGACGCTGGACTGTTCGCAGTGCATCCTGACGCCGCGCATGGTCGAGGCGGCGTCGCATCCCAACATCCGGTTGGAGACCTACAGCGAAGTGGAAAAGGTCGAAGGGTACGTCGGCAACTTTGAGGTCACGATCCGCCGCAAAGCCCGCAGCGTCGATCTGAAGAAATGCACCGGTTGCGGCACCTGCTGGCAGAAATGCCCCGTCAAGAAATTGCCGAGCGAGTTCGACGAAGGACTGGGAATACGGGCGGCCATTGGCATTCCGTTCCCGCAAGCCGTGCCGAACAAGCCGGTCATCGACCGCGCCAATTGCATCAAGTTCAAGAACGGGAAGTGCGGCGCGTGCCAGAAGCTTTGCCCCACCGGCGCGGTGGATTTCGAGCAGCAGGATGAACTCGTCACCGAAAAAATCGGCGCGATCGTCGTGGCCGCCGGCTTTCAAGTGCTCGGCAAGGAACATCTGCCGGCGTACGCCGACGGCGATCATCCGGACGTCGTCACCGGACTGCAATTCGAGCGCCTCGCGTCGGCTTCCGGCCCGACCGGTGGCGAAATCCGCCGGCCCTCCGATGGCAAGGAGCCGCGCACGGTGGTGTTCGTCCAGTGCGCCGGCTCGCGCGACCGCGAGAAGGGCCGGGCTTATTGCAGCAAGATCTGCTGCATGTACACGGCGAAACACGCGATGTTGTACCGGCACAAGGTCCACGGCGGCCGGGCCATCGTCCTGTGCATGGACGTGCGCACGCCGGGCAAGGGCTACGACGAGTTCTATCGCCGGGCCACCGAACAGGACGGCGTCGTCTATCTGCGTTCGCGCGCCGCCCGCGTCTACGGCGACAACGGCCATCTGATCGTGCAGGCAGCCGACACGCTCAACGCCGGCGAGCGCATCGACATCCAGGCCGACATGGTCGTGCTCGCCACGGCTTCGATTCCGCAGCCGGATGTGCGGTCGCTGGCGCAGAAACTGGGAATCGGTTACGACGCCGATGGCTGGTTGAGCGAGGCGCATCCGAAGTTGCGACCGGTCGAAACCAACACGGCCGGCATCTTTCTGGCCGGAGCCTGCCAGGGTCCGAAGGACATTCCCGAATCGGTCTCGCAAGCGTCGGCGACGGCGGCAAAAGTGCTGGGGCTGTTTGCCGCGAAAGAACTTCAGCGAGAGCCGGTGGTCGCCCGCGTGAACCGGATGCCGCCGCCGTTGTTCTCGACGTGCATCGGTTGTTTCACCTGTGCCGCGGCCTGTCCCTACAAGGCGATCGAGCACGAAGAGATCCGCGACCGCAAAGGCAACCTGATCAAGCAGGTGGCCCGGGTCAACAGCGGCCTCTGTCAGGGCTGCGGCACGTGCGTCTCGCTCTGCCGCAGCAAGTCGATCGATCTGGACGGGTTCACCGAAGAAGAAGTGTTCGCCGCGCTGGAGGCGCTGGCGGAATAGGCGAGAGATTGGACGAATGAGCGTTACTCAAGCGACGACATCAGAACAGGCAATGGCCAGCGCAGCCGTCTTCGAGCCGCGCATCGTGGCGTTTGTCTGCAAATGGTGCACGTACGCGGGCGCCGATCTGGCCGGGACCAGCCGGATGACCTACGCGCCCAACGTGCGGACGCTGATGCTGCCCTGCACGGGTCGCATCGATGTCAGTTTCGTCGTGCGGGCGTTTTTGCAGGGGGCCGATGGCGTCATCGTCAGCGGCTGCCACCCCGGCGACTGCCATTACACCGCCGGCAACTATCGCGCCCGGCGACGCTGGATCCTGTTTCGCGATTTGCTCGATACGCTCGGTGTCGACCTTACCCGCTTCGATCTCGCCTGGATCTCCGCCGCGGAAGGTGCGAAGTGGGTCAAGACCATTCAGACGTTCACCGACAAGATCAAGGCCCTGGGGCCCTACGAATCGATGCACCGGCTGGCGGCGGATCGCGCGCCGGGCGTCGCTCCGCCAACCGGATCGGCCGATCTCCTATTTCAAGTCGCCAGCGGAAACGGCAACGCCGTACCCGCCGACCCGCAACTCGTTGCCGCCGTCGGCGAGGCGTTGAGCAGTGGCAAGGTCAAGGTGGTGGTCGGCTGGACGCGCAGCACCACGTTGTCCCGGCCCCGGCCCTCGTGGATCACCACCCCGGAGGCGGCACGCGAACTGGTCGCGCCGGGCGATTCGGGAAACCTGGCGCGTCTGCTGAAGAATCCGCAACTCAGAAGAATCCTGCCGTTGGGAATCGTGGCGCGCAGCAGCGAGGTGCTGTCGCTGAATGTGCTCGCGCAGGAAGCGCAGGTTGATCCTGCCTCGATTCTCGTATTTGCCGTGGCGGACGACGGGAAGTTTTTGGGGACGATGGATCTGGCGGCGGCATCGGCGACGATGCTCCAGAGCCTGCCGGCAGATCGGCCGGTGGGTTTCTCCGATGCGATTTTTGAGTCGTTGGACGGGTTGATGGCCAGGCCGCCCGCAGAGCGCTGGGCGTTTTGGATCGAGCAATCAGCGAAGTGCATCAAGTGTTATGCGTGCCGCGGGTCGTGTCCGATGTGCGGTTGCGAACAATGTTTTACCGACAAGAACCAGCCGCAATGGTTTCCGACTGCGGCCGATGGCCCCGGGAATTTCGCCTGGCATCTACTCCGCGCGTTTCATCTGGCGGGGCGTTGTGTCGGTTGCGGAGCGTGCCAGGAAGCGTGCCCGGCCAAGATTCCGTTGAACCTGTTGGGGGCGGCCATGGCCCGCTCGGCTCTGAAACATTTCGGCCATCGCGCGGGCGTCGATCCCAAGGGCGCGCCGCTCCAATCTGATTTCAAGCCGGACGATCAGGAGGATTTTATCCTGTGACGCTGACACGAGCCACGATCTCGCGCGAGACGGTCGAGCAATGGCCGGCGAGTTTGCTCGGCGCAGGCTGGCGTGTCCTGGCGCCGGTGGCGGTGAACGGCGACGTCGAATATCGCGAACTGACCGCCAACGCTGCCAGGCCAACCGGTTTTGGAATAGGCATCGCGCGTCAAAGCCCGAAGAGCAGTTGGTTCCCGCGCAGCGAGCCGATCCTGAAGTTCCATCGCAACGGCCGTGAGTGGACGGTCGACGATCCCAAGCTGGAGTTCCCGCCGCTGGTGGTGTTTGGCGCCCGGCCGTGCGACGCGGCTGCGCCCGAGATCCTCGCGCCGCTGTTCGGATGGGACCTGCACGATCCCTTCTTCGAGCAACGGCTCAAGAAGCTGGCATTCGTCGTCCTCGGCTGTCAGGCACCGGTGGATGAGGCGTGCTTCTGCACCTCGGTCGGAGTCGATCCGGCCGGTCAGAACAGCGGTGATGTGGTGTTGACGGCGCTGGCCGACGGCTCGTTCTTTGCCGAAGCTCGCACGGAAACCGGCCAGCAACTTCTGTCGTCGATGCCGCAACCCCAGGCCGCCGAACCGGCGGAGTTGTCCGCGCTGCGCGAAAAGATTCGCCAAAGCGTGCCGGTGCGATTCGATCCCAAGACCGTGGAGGCGGCCCTGCGACGGCGATTTGATGATCCGCTGTGGGAAAAAGCAGCGCGATCCTGTCTGGGCTGCGGAACCTGTGCGTTCGTTTGTCCGACCTGCCACTGCTTCGATCTTCAGGACGAGATGGCGGGCGCCGAAGGTGTCCGCCAGAAGAACTGGGACGCGTGCGCCTTCCCGTTGTTCACTTTGCACACCTCCGGTCACAATCCGCGTCCCGACCAGCCCAGCCGCTGGCGGCAACGGTTGTCGCACAAGTTCCGCTATTACCCGGAAAAATTCGGTCGCGTGCTCTGCACCGGTTGCGGGCGCTGCATCCGGCTTTGCCCGTCGGGAATGGATCTGCTGGCCGACCTGAAGGAGTTGTCCGTGGAACCGGCTGCGGAAGCGACTTCGTTGTCCGCCAACGAATCGGGCGCCGTGCCCGGCATACAGGCGCGGACGGCAGCCCAGTCCCCGAATATTTACCGGCCCTACCTCATGCGCGTTGCGGCAACCCGTGACGAAACGCCCGACGTGCGCACCTTGAAATTGGAATTCCTCGATCCGAAGGAGGGCGAGGCCTTTGATTTCCGGGTCGGACAATTCGGCCTCTACAACGCGCTCGGCGAAGGGGAAGCCACGTTCTGCATTGCGAGCGGTTCGACCCGTCGGGGCTACATTGAATGCACCTTCCGCCAGGCCGGGCGCGTCACGCGGGCCTTGCGCCGACTCAATGCCGGCGACCTGATGGGTTTCCGCGGTCCGTATGGCAACAGCTTTCCTGTCGAATCCTGGAAAGGCAAAGACCTGTTGTTCATTGCGGGCGGCATCGCGTTGCCGCCGATGCGCAGCGTCATCCAGTACTGCCTCGACAACCGCCAGGACTACGGCGACATCGTCATCGTTTATGGGGCGAAGACGTGGGCCGACCATGTTTACAAAGACGAACTTGCCGAATGGGAAGCGCGGCCCGACGTGAAGTTGTGGCTCTGCATCGACTGGAAATCCCAGCAAAACGGAGCGGGTCTTGCCGAAGCGGCAGCCGAGGAAAGCTGGCGACCGTTGAACATGAAGTCTCCCGGCGAGAGCGTCCTCGAACCCAATCACCGCCGCTATACCGGCTTCGTGCCGCAGCTTGTGGAGGCGGTCAAACCTTCGTCGTCCAACCGCATTGCCGTGCTCTGCGGGCCGCCGATCATGATCAAGTTCACGCTCCAGAGCCTGAAGAAGCTCGGCTTCCAGAGTGAGAATGTATTCACCACGCTGGAAAACCGGATGAAATGCGGTTTCGGCAAGTGCGGCCGGTGCAACGTCGGACCCGTTTACCTCTGCAAAGAAGGCCCCGTCTTCACCGCCCAGCAGGTCGAGTCGCTGCCGCCGGAGATGTAGCAGGCGGGGACTGAAGATCAGGTGCTTTACACGGTTCCGTGTTGAGTGCCTGCTCGCGTATAGTGGATGGAGTTGAACGTCGATTTGCACGCCGTTCTGTCTCTTGAATTCTGAATTCTTCTCCTTCGTGCTCTTTCACGCCAAGGCACAAAGGGGCAAAGGTAGGGCGGGCTGGCTCAGCCCGCCGCAGGTTTTTCATCGTGCAGCCGAAAAGCGTTAACTATTGCGTCCTCCGCGTTCCCCTCCTGCGGAGGGGCTAGGGGTGGGTTCCTTGCTATCTTCTGTCTCCTGACCCCAGAATTCTATTTTCTGCACCTTGGACGTTGAACGTTGAACGTTGGGCGTTGAATGTTGAACGTTCATTCGTACGCCGTCTCGCCTGCCGCTTTTTTGCTCTACGTTCCCCGTCTCCCTCATCCACTTGTCCGCCGAGGAATTGGCGCTTGCGGAAGGTGGCGACGAGAAGTAAACTTTGACTCATGAGCAAAGCCGAAATCATCAAGCAACTGCCCAAGCTCAGCCGCCGCGATCGACGCGAAATCGCCCGCCTCATTTTCGAAATCGAGGACGACCAGAAGATTCTGGCGGACAGCGATCAGCGCGCCAACGAGAGGTTCTTGATGCTCGACGACCTGGAAGCGAGACATGGCAAAGCCAGTTCGCGGTGAGGTCTGGCTCGTTGACCTGGGCTTCACAGCCAAAGTGCGCCCCTGCCTTGTCCTGAGCGATTACCCGAGCGACGAGGAACTGGTGTTGATCGTTATCGTTCCGCACACCACTGCCGTTCGCAAGAACCGCTGGGAGTTTCCCATTTCCAAGCCCTTCCTCAAATCGGGCGTCTTTCATCTGCAGCAGATTCAACCGATCTCGCTACCGAAACTGGAGCGCAAGCTCGGCGCTCTGACTCCGCAAGAGTTTGAAGAACTGGGCAAGCAGATTGTGCGGCTGCTCAATCTCCCATGAAACATCGCATTGATCGTATCGGTTGGAATTGATGCCGAACCGGAGTTTGAAATAACGATGACTATTCGGCGTAAACCATGACCATCAGTCATCAGAATGTCATCCCGAGCCATCATGGTGTCACCCTGAGTCCCGTCATTCGTCGGATCGCGCAGAATTGCGGGACCTGTCGAAGGGTCTCTGTCTTTTCTGTTTGCTGATCGCCTCCACAACCGCAAGTCTCGCTCAAGAGTTCGCCAACATCGAATACCTGTGTTGTGATTGGGGGCCGGCGATGACGCTGCCGAGCAAGCCCGGCGAGAAGCCGAAGTTTAGCGATTCGGAGGAGGAGATTTACTTCCTCAAACAGGTTGGGCGGTTCACGCGGTCTGTTTCTGGTAATGAAGGGCACGGGATCAACATCTACCTCTGCAAGATGAAGCCGGATGGCAGCGCCAAGACGGAGCTAAAAGAGCTTTGGCGCGACGTTCGGTATCCGATTGATACCCAAGCGCAGTCCTGCTGGATGGACGTGAATGCGAAGACGAAAAAGATTGCGCTTTCGGTTACCTATGCAGGCAGCGACCTGACCGGGCTGTGGACGATGAATCTCGATGGCAACGACCTGAAGCGGATCATCACGCCCGAACGGAAACAGAAGAGTTTTCAAGCCATTGACAGTCCGAGTTGGACGCCGGACGGACAGTGGATCGTGTTTGGAGAATCCTGGCGCGGAGAGGAACGAGGCCAAATCGCAAAGTGTGATTCACAAGGGAAACACTTCGTCTATCTGACGGCTGGGCCCGCAGACGGACAGCCCCGCGTATCGCCGGACGGCGAGCAGGTCCTATACGTGCACAACCCGATGAAGAAGCTTGGAAGTGACGGTGCGGGTGAGCGGTGGGTTGCCGCAACACTGTGGATTGTAGATTTGAAGGGGTCGGACAACGTCGAGATTCCGAATCCAAAGGCAAGACCTGACTGGCCAGCAAAGGGCCAATCCGGCACCTATCCCGCCTGGAGTCCCGACGGGAAGAGTATTCTCCTCATAGCCGGTGACAGTGAGATCATTGATGTCGCCTCCGGTCGTGTGATCGTAGACCATCGCCCGATGCTTCAAGGCGACCCACACAAAGGGACGTGTGGGTGGTGCCAGTGGGGTAGAGGAGGCTTCGTCGGATTCACCGTCGGAGGCATTCTCTTCACAGATTCGGAGTTGCGCGAGGCCAGATGGATTGGCTCGTCCAAGCTGGTGGAATGTTCGGGGAATCGTGATTCGTGCCGGTGGTGACAAGAAAGAGCAGAACGCCAAGCGGTCGGTTCGATTCATCATTCACTTTATGCGGCGAAGGAACAGGTCATCGGCGATAACTAATCCACACCAAGCTGCCTTGAAGCCGCAAACAAAACCGTAGCCGCAGGCTTCAGCTCCGACAGGAGTCGCGAGTCCAAATCGGACCTGCGCGGGAAAGACGCACCCGTAAAGGGTGCGGCTACAGGGGAGTCGGTTTTGGTAGGCGCCTCAATTGACAAGTTGTCGGCAGGGTTCGTGAGCAGTGACATCATGTCGCCCTCCTTGGGTTGTCAGCCCGGTCTTCCATGCATTGAAAACTGTTGAGCTACAGCAGGTTGTCAAAATGTCACTGTCCGTGGCACTGGCAGTGCTAAACCACTTGTCAGTAAGGTATGAACATCAAAGTTCTACGCAATGTTTTGGAGGCAAACGATCAGTTGGCTGCTCGCATCCGGGAACGTCTCGCGGCCAAGCACGTGACCGCGGTCAACCTGATCAGCTCCCCCGGTGCCGGCAAAACGTCGCTGCTGGAGCGCACGATTCCGGAGTTGAAGAGCCACCTGCGCATTGCGGTGTTGGAGGGTGACATTGCCACCACGCGCGATTCGGAACGGCTCATGAAATTTGGCGTGCCCGTCGTGCAGTTGCTCACGGGCGGCGCGTGCCACCTGGAGGCGCCACTGGTGGAACGCGGACTCGACGAACTTGATCTGAATACTCTCGACCTCCTGCTCATCGAGAATGTCGGCAACATCGCCTGTCCCGCCGAGTTTGATCTGGGGGAGACGGCCAAGGTTGGCATCCTCAGCGTTACCGAAGGGCACGACAAGCCCGCCAAGTACCCGTTGCTGTTCCACGAAGTCAGCGCGCTGGTGCTGAACAAGGTGGACCTTTTGCCGTACACCGATTTCGACTTTGATCTGTTCCTTAGCGATTTCCGCAAACTCAACGCTGACGCGCCCGTGTTCCAGCTATCGTGCAAGTCCGGTAAGGGCGTCGGGGACTGGACGCACTGGCTGGAGCACGTGGCGCATGGCGAATTGCACCTCCCCCCGCACACCCACTCCCACGCCGATCTCGACGACGTTCTGCAGCCGCACCAGCATCCGCACCGGCAGCACCACACCAAGGTAACGCGCGAATGATCACCCGCGTCCGGGCCAGGATTTTCGGTCGCGTACAGGGGGTCGGTTTCCGCCCGACGGTGTATCGCTATGCCACCGAGTTCCGGCTCGCCGGCTTCGTCTGCAATACCGCGGAAGGCGTGATGCTGGAGGTCGAAGGCGACGAATCCACCGTCGACGCGTTCTTCCGTCATCTGACCCAACATCCACCGAGACAAGCGGTCATTGTGGACATTCAACAGGAAACCTGCACCGAAAGAGGCTACGCGGATTTTCGAGTCGTCGAGTCCAATCCGGAAGGAGAGGCCGCCGCCCAGATATCGCCCGACCTGGCGACGTGCGACGATTGCCTGGCCGAGCTTTTCGATCCGCAGGACCGCCGTCACCGGTATCCGTTCATCAACTGCACCAATTGCGGACCGCGCTTCACCATTCTCCGCGATCTGCCGTACGACCGGGACAAGACCTCGATGGCCGATTTCGCCCTGTGCCATTCTTGCGATGCCGAGTATCACGATCCGAGCGACCGACGGTTCCATGCGGAGCCGAATGCTTGCGAAGATTGCGGGCCGAGACTGCAATTTATTGTTTCGGCTGGTGATGTAGCGGCCGCCGTCCACGGCGGCAAGGGCCTGGACTCGCCTGGGGAGACGGATGCCGCCGCACTGGCGCGGACCGCCGCTCTGCTCCGACGGGGCCGTCTTGTGGCCATCAAAGGGCTTGGCGGTTATCAAGTCGCCTGCGACGCAGGGAATCCGGAATCCGTCACGCGGCTTCGCCAACGCAAACATCGCCCGTCAAAACCGTTCGCGGTGATGTTTCGCGACGTGGCGACGGTGAAAAGATGCTGCCAACTGAGCGAGGCCGAAGAGGCCGAATTACTTTCCCCCGAACGTCCGATCGTCCTGCTCAAGCGCCGGCCATTGGCCCTGGGGATCAGCAAATGCGTTTCGCCCGACACCGATACCGTCGGAGCTCTTCTGCCCTGCACCCCCTTGCATCACCTGCTGATGCAGGAATTCGATGCGCTGGTGATGACCAGCGGCAATCTCAGCGACGAGCCGATCATCAGCGACGAAGCGGAATTGCCGACGCTGCTGGGTCCGATCGCCGACGCGGCGCTCACGCACAACCGACCGATCCTTCACAAGTGCGACGATTCCGTGGTGCGGATGTTCAATGGCCAGCGCCAATTCGTCCGTCGCGCGCGCGGGTTCGTGCCCAGCCCGATCCGGATTGCGGCACAATCGCCGCAGATTCTAGCGGTCGGCGGCGAACTGAAAAACACCTTTTGCCTGGTGCGCGACGGCAACGCTCTCCTTTCCCAGCATATCGGCGATCTGAAAGACTACAGGACCTACGAGTCATTTGGACGCGAGATCGACGCCTGGCGAAGACTGATGCGGGTCGAACCCGAGATCATCGCCCATGATCTCCATCCGGCATACCTGTCGACGAAATTCGCCTTGAAGCTTTGTGGGAGCCGTCCTGCGATGGCGGGGACCGTGATCCCGCCGGGTCAGGTTGGAGACACATCTGACAACACTGTAGCCGCAGGCTTCAGCCTGCGCGGGAAAGACGCACCCGTAAGCCGAGTCGGACGAGACGCCGCAGAAGTATGCGGCAACGGTGCGGCTACAGAGGAGTCGGTTTTGTTGGGGGCTCTAAGGCTCATTGGCGTTCAACACCATCATGCGCACATCGCCAGCGTGCTGGCGGAACACGATTTGCGGGAACCCGTCATCGGCGTCGCGCTCGACGGCACGGGCTACGGCACCGACGGCACGATCTGGGGCGGCGAGATTCTGGTGGCCAATCGTTGTGACTTCGAACGCGTCGCCCATTTCAAACCGTACCGGCTCCCTGGTGGCGACAAGGCCGTCGAAGAACCCTGGCGGATGGCGACCAGCGTCTTGTTGGCCGAAGGATTGTCGGAGCAAACCCACACGCGCGCCGGGGGACGGGGTCCCGCATGGAACGAAGCGCCTTCGATGCAACAGATGATCGAAGCGGGGTTCAACTCGCCGCTGACCTCCAGCGCCGGCCGGTTGTTCGACGCCGTGGCCGCCCTTCTCGGTCTCTGCGACGTGGCCGCCTATGAAGCCCAGGGGGCCATTCGGTTGGAGGCAATCGCCGACCCAAGGGTAACCGAATCCTATCCCTTTGAAATTGTGGTTCGCAAGCCGTCCTGGATTCTTGATTTCGGTCCGGCCATCCACGCAATCGTTGCCGACCGCAAACGCGGGGAAGCCGTCGGCCAGATCGCCGCACGATTTCACAACACCATTGCCGCCGCCGTGGTGCGGGTATGCGGGCGGGTCCGCGACCAGCGCGGCCTTCACATGGTGGCCTTGTCGGGAGGCGTTTTTCAAAACGAGTTGTTGCTGCGACGAACCGTCGAGGCATTGCGGGCGCAACGTTTCACCGTTTTCACCAACACCGCCGTGCCGCCCAATGATGGCGGCCTGGCGTTGGGTCAGGCCGCAGTAGCGCTGGCCCGCATCGAGGCAGGGAAGAACGGTTCAACTACTGTCGCTTTGTCCGCGAAGAAATGCGCCCCGGGCGTAACCCGGGAGGAATCCTCATGTGCTTAGCCGTCCCCGCAAGAATCGTCACGTTAAACGGAACCACGGCCACGATTTCAGTGGACGGTGCGTTGCGCGAGGTGGACGTGTCGCTGATTGAAGCGCCGCGCCTCGGTGACCACGTCCTCGTTCACGCCGGCTTTGCCATCCACAAGTGGGAGCAGGACGAGGTCGACGAACTTGAAGCGATCCGTTCGGCAACGGATCTGCGGGAGACGCTGACGTGAACACTCTGATCCAACAGATCAGCGGACTGTGGCGCCGGCTCGGACGCGACGTGCAATTCATGGAGGTCTGCGGCACGCATACGATGGTGGCGTTCCGAACGGGTTTGCGTCAATTGCTGCCCGGCGGGGTGAAACTGATTTCCGGTCCCGGCTGTCCGGTCTGCGTGACCGATACCAACTACATCGATGCCGCCGTGGGGTTGTGCCAACGGCCCGACGTGGTGGTCGCCACTTTCGGCGATCTACTGCGCATCCCGGGGAGCGAATCCTCCCTGGAACGCGAGCGGGCAACGGGCGCCAACGTGCGGGTGGTGTATTCGCCCACCGACGCGCTTGTGCTGGCCCGGGAATGTCCGTCGAAACAGATCGTATTTCTTGGCGTTGGATTCGAAACCACCGCGCCCACCGTGGCCTGGAGCATCTGGCGGGCGGAGCAGGATGGCCTCAAGAATTACTCCGTCCTGTGCGCGCACAAGACGATGCCGCACGCGATGGAAGCGTTGCTGAAAGACAATCAGGTAAAGATCGACGGGTTCCTCTGCCCCGGCCACGTCAGCGTGATCACCGGCTCGGGCATGTACCGGTTCATCGGCCAGCAGTACCGGATTCCCTGCGTGGTCAGCGGTTTCGAGGCGTGGGATATGGTGAAGTCGGTTGCGATGTTGCTCCGACAACTGGTGGACGGCCGAGCCGAAGTGGAAGTGGAATACAGCCGCTCGGTCAGCGAACACGGCAACGCTGCCGCCCAGCGGGTGATGAACGAAGTCTTTGAACCCCAGGATGCGAACTGGCGCGGCATCGGCGTGATCCCGCAGAGCGGCCTGGCCATTCGTTCCCGGTACGCGCGCTTCGATGCCGCCCGGGCGCTCAACGTGAAATGGGGTGAGGCGCGCGTTCTGCCCGGCTGCCGCTGCGGCGATGTGTTGCGCGGTTTGTACACGCCGCTGGAATGCAAATTGTTCGGCGAAAGCTGCACTCCGCTTCACCCGGTCGGCCCGTGCATGGTGTCCAGTGAAGGCGTGTGCGCCGCCTATTACAAGTACGAGAGGCGAGTGGCTGCATGAAGCGCGACCGCATCCTGCTGGCCCACGGCGGCGGCGGTTCGTTGACACGCGAACTGATCACGGAAGTGTTCGTGCCCGAATTTCAGAATCCGGTCCTGAAGCCGCTGGAGGACAGCGCCGTCCTGGTGATGAACGGCAAGGGGTACGCCTTCACCACCGACAGCTACGTGGTCAAACCCTATTTCTTTCCGGGAGGCGACATCGGCAAACTCGCCGTGTGCGGGACGGTCAACGACCTCGCCATGCAGGGCGCCCAGCCCTACTGGTTGAGCCTCGGGTTCATTCTCGAGGAAGGCCTGTCGCTGGCCGACCTCCGCCGCATTGTCCGGTCCATCGGCGAGACGGCGCGCACTGCCTGCGTCGAAATCGTAACCGGCGACACGAAAGTCGTCGAGCGCGGCAAATGCGAAGGCTTGTACATCAACACCGCCGGCCTGGGCCGTATTCTGACGCCCAACTGGTGGGGCGCGGCGGCGGTCAAAGACGGCGATGCGATTTTGTTGAATGGCTCCCTGGGAGAACACGGGATAGCCGTCCTGAGCCAGCGCGAAGGAATAGCCTTTTCGTCCCAGGTGGTGAGCGATTGCGCCGCGTTGTGGCCGCTCGTCAAAGCCATTCAGGACACCGGCGTGGAAATCCACGCCATGCGTGATCTGACTCGCGGCGGGCTGGCGGCCGCAGTGTGCGACATCGCCGAGAACAGCGAAACCGGGATTCGGATCGACGAAGCCACGTTGCCGATCGGCCGCGAAGTGCAGGGCGCCTGCGATCTGCTCGGGCTCGATCCCCTGACGATTGCCAACGAGGGCAAGTGCATCGTGTTCTGCCCCGGACCGGAATCCGGGCGCGTACTGGCCGCGATGAAACAGCACCCGCTCGGCCACGAGACGCGCATCATTGGGAACGTGTCGTCCAGCCCGAAGGGGCTGGCCGTGCTGCGCACGACCATCGGCGGGGAGCGCATCATCGACATGCCGACCGGAGAGGATTTGCCGAGAATTTGTTGAGACCCAAGCAAACAACCCAACCATGGAAACCAAGGAATCAAAAGTGAGCAAACGAGAATTCGCAACGATGGACGGCAACGAGGCGGTAGCGCACGTGGCCGTTCGGACCAACGAAGTCATCGCCATCTATCCCATCACGCCGTCGTCGCCGATGGGCGAATGGGCGGATGAATGGGTCGCCAAAGGCGTCCCGAACATCTGGGGGACGATTCCGTCGGTCATGGAAATGCAGAGCGAAGGCGGAGCCGCCGGAGCGATCCACGGCGCGCTGCAGACCGGTTCGCTGGCAACGACGTTCACCGCGTCGCAGGGATTGTTGTTGATGATCCCCAACATGTACAAGATTGCCGGCGAGCTGACGCCGACGGTGTTCCACATCACCGCGCGCACCCTGGCGGCGCATGCGCTGTCGATCTTTGGCGATCACTCCGACGTGATGGCCGCGCGGCAGACGGGCTGGGCGATGCTGGCATCGGCCAGCGTGCAGGAGGCGATGGATTTTGCGCTTATTGCGCAGGCGGCGACGCTGGAAGCGCGGGTGCCGTTCATGCATTTCTTCGACGGGTTCCGCACCTCGCACGAGGTGGCCAAGATCGAAGTGCTCACGGAAGAAGATTTGCGGGCGATGATCGACGACACACGCGTGTTCGAGCACCGCGCCCGGGCGCTGTCGCCGGATCACCCGGTGTTGCGAGGCACGGCGCAGAATCCGGACGTGTTTTTCCAGGCCCGCGAACGGGTCAACCCGTTTTACGACGCCTGCGCCGACATCACTCAACGGGCCATGGACAAGTTCGCCAAGGTGGTTGGCCGGCAGTATCACCTGTTTGATTATCACGGCGCGCCGGATGCCGAACGCGTGATCGTGGTGATGGCGTCCGCGTGCGATCCGACCCACGAGACGGTGGATTACCTCAACCGCCAGGGGGAGAAGGTCGGCGTGCTCAAGGTGCGGTTGTACCGGCCGTTCGACATGAAGCGGTTCGTCGAGGCGCTGCCGGTGACGACGAAAGCGATCGCAGTTCTGGACCGCACCAAGGAACCGGGCACAACGGGCGAGCCGCTCCACCTCGATTGCGTGGCGGCGCTGGCGGAAGCCGTGGTCAACGGCTGGGGCCGGCTGAAACAGGCCCCGAAGATCGTCGGCGGCCGTTACGGGTTGTCCTCGAAAGAGTTCACGCCCGGAATGGTCAAGTCGGTGTTCGACAACCTCGGCGCCGACAAACCGAAGAACCATTTCACCGTGGGCATCAACGACGACGTCACCCACACCAGCCTCTGGTTCGACCCGGAGTTCTCGACCGAGTCGGACCGCGTAGTGCGCGCGTTGTTCTACGGGCTGGGCGCGGACGGCACGGTGGGCGCCAACAAGAACTCGATCAAGATCATCGGCGAGAATACCGACAACTTCGCGCAAGGTTATTTCGTGTACGATTCCAAGAAGTCGGGCTCGATGACCGTGTCGCATCTGCGGTTCGGGCCGGAGCCGATCCGCTCGACCTACCTGGTGACCAAGGCCAACTTCGTTGCCTGCCATCAGCCGATCTTCCTGGAGCGGTACGACATGCTCAAGGACTGCAGCCCCAACGGCACGTTCCTGCTGAACACGGCGCACGGTCCCGACGAGGTCTGGGCCCATCTGCCACGGCCGCTGCAGGTCCACATCCGCGAAAAGAAGCTGAAGTTCTTTGTGATCGATGCCGTGAAGGTGGCCCGCGAAAGCGGCATGGGTGGCCGCATCAACACGGTGATGCAGGTCTGCTTCTTCGCCATCTCGGGCGTGCTGCCGAAAGACGAGGCGATCGAGCAGATCAAGTACTCGATCAAGAAGACCTACGGCAAGAAAGGCGACGAGGTCGTCCAGATGAACCTGCGGGCGGTGGATCAGACCCTGGCCCACCTGCACGAAGTGAAGATCCCGACCACCCTCAACGGCGCCGGCGACCTGCTTGCGCCCGTGTCGAAGGAAGCGCCGGAGTTCGTCCGCAACGTTCTCGGCGAAATCATCGCCGGCCGCGGCGACAACCTGCCGGTCAGCGCGTTTCCCTGTGACGGCACGTTCCCGACCGGGACCGCTGCCTGGGAGAAACGCAATATCGCCCTGGAGATACCCGTGTGGGACAGCGCGGTCTGCATCCAGTGCGGCAAATGCGTGATGGTTTGCCCGCACGGCGTCATCCGCGCCAAGGCCTACGAGCCGGCAGCCCTGCAAAACACACCGGCAACGTTCAAGTCCGTCGACGCCAAAGACCGCGATTGGAAGGAACTCGGCCTGAAGTACACGATCCAGGTCGCGCCCGAGGATTGCACCGGTTGCGCGTTGTGCGTCGATATCTGTCCCGCCCGCAACAAATCGCAGACGAAACTCAAGGCGATCAACATGGCGGCGCAGCCGCCGCTGCGCGAACAGGAGCGACTCAACTGGAATTTCTTCCTCGGCATTCCCGAGTTGGATCGCCGCAAGATCAAGGTCGGCAGCATCCCGCAACAGCAATTGCAGCAGCCGCTGTTTGAATTCTCCGGCGCATGCGCCGGCTGCGGAGAAACGCCGTACATCAAATTGGTCAGCCAGTTGTTCGGCGACCGCATGGTCGTGGCCAACGCGACGGGTTGCTCGTCCATCTACGGCGGCAATCTGCCGACCACACCCTGGGCGAAGAACAGCGATGGACGCGGCCCGGCCTGGAGCAATTCGCTGTTCGAGGACAACGCCGAATTTGGTCTCGGCTTCCGTCTGTCGATCGACAAACAAAAAGAGTTTGCGTCGGAGTTGCTGAAAAAACTCGCCCCACAACTGGGCGACAGCCTCGTGCAGGCCATTCTCACCGCCGACCAGAAGGACGAGGCCGGCATTCACGAGCAGCGGCTTCGGGTGGCGGAAGTGAAAGGCCGTTTGCAGCCATTGTTGCGGAACGGCGACGTCTCCCTGCAGGCGACCGCGCAACAGCTTCATTCTCTGTCCGACATGCTGGTGAAAAAGAGCGTCTGGATCATGGGCGGGGACGGCTGGGCCTACGACATCGGTTTTGGCGGCCTGGATCACGTGCTGGCCAGCGGACGAAACGTCAACGTCCTGGTGCTGGACACGGAGGTGTATTCCAACACGGGCGGCCAATGCTCGAAGTCGACCCCGCGTTCGGCGGTGGCGAAGTTCGCCGCCAGCGGCAAATCGGCCGGCAAGAAAGACCTCGGCCTGATCGCGATGACGTACGGGCACGTATATGTCGCTTCGGTCGCCATGGGGGCGCGCGACGAACACACGTTGCGGGCGTTCCTCGAGGCCGAAGCCTACGAGGGTCCTTCGCTGATCATCGCCTACAGCCATTGCATCGCCCACGGAATCAACATGACCACCGGCATGCAGGACCAACGGGCGGCGGTCAATTCCGGTCAATGGCTGCTCTATCGGTATCACCCCGAGCGGACGGCCAAGGGCGAAAACCCGCTGCAATTCGATTCGCGCAAGCCCACCGTCCCGGTCGAGCAGTATCTCCTGATGGAGAATCGGTTCAAGATGCTGACCAAGAGCGATCCGCAGCGGGCAAAACTATTGCACAAGCAGGCGCAGCAGGACGCGGACACGAGGTTCCGGATGTATGAGTATATGGCCGCCCGCAAACTCACGCCCGAGACCAAACCAGAGAACCCCTCCGTGCCAACAACGGTTGCCTAAGAAACGAAAGAGGATACAACCATGGACCTGAAAACCGAATACATGGGTTTGAAACTGAAATCGCCTCTGGTGGTGTCGGCCTGCCAGCCGCTCTCGGAGGAGATCGACAATATCCGCCGCATGGAGGACGCCGGCGCAAGCGCGGTGGTTCTCTACTCGCTGTTCGAGGAACAGTTGACGCGGGAGCGCTATGAGTTGAACCATCATCTCACGGCCGGAACGGAAAGTTTCCCGGAGTCGCTGACCTATTTCCCCGACACGGGCGATTTCCGGCTCGGACCCGAGGAGTATCTGGAGCACATTCGCAAGGCCAAGGCGGCGGTGAAGATCCCGATCATCGCCAGTCTCAACGGCGCGTCGGTTGGCGGCTGGACCAGTTTCGCCAAACAGATGGAGCAGGCCGGCGCGGATGCCCTGGAGCTGAACGTGTATTTCATTCCGACTGATATGAACATGACCGGCTCGGATGTCGAGCAGGTGTACGTGGACATCCTCAAGTCGGTCCGGGCCGCCGTGAAGATTCCCGTGGCCATCAAGTTGAGTCCGTTTTTCAGCAATCTCGCCAACATGGCCCTGCGCCTGGACAGTGCGGGCGCGGATGCCCTGGTGCTGTGCAATCGGTTTTACCAGCCCGACATCGATCTGGAACTGTTGGAGGTCCAACCCCAGGTGTTGCTGAGCACGCCGCAGGCGATCCGCATCCCGTTGCGCTGGATCGCCATTCTCTGTGGACGCATTCAGGCTGATCTGGCGGCCACCAGCGGCATCCACACCGCCCAGGACGTGGCCAAGATGCTGATGGTCGGGGCCAGCGTCACCATGATGTGTTCGGCGCTGCTGCAGCATGGGATCGACCACCTCCGCCTGGTCGAAAAGGAATTGATCCAGTGGATGGAAGAGCACGAGTATGAATCGGCGGGCCAGATGCGCGGCAGCATGTGCCAGTATCTCTGCCCCAACCCCAGCGCCTTCGAACGCGCCCAGTACATGCGCGCGCTCACCAGTTACCAACCGGCATAAGAAAGGAGGCTGAATCCATATGAAGTATAGTCGAGAGGAAGCCATCAAACGGATCCGGGATTACCTTGTTGCCAACACCCGCGACGATGAAACCACCTGCCAGACCTCGGCGCGGCTGGGCATTTTCTGCCACGGCTACGACCAATGGACGGTGACGGAACTGCGCGAGCTTTATCCCTGGCTGGCCCGGAAGATGCCAGCCGAAACGCCACGCGAAGAGTTCCTGAAACTGATCACCGCCTGGGACGGTGCACGGATGCTCGTCCACCGCGTCTCCACCACCTGCGACGCCAAGGCGATGGACCACGATGGATGTCTCGGCTTCGACCGGTTCAGTAATACCCAGTTGAAACGCATGTTCCCCCAGGTCTTCAAGCCGGAGGACGAGATCGCGCAGTGGTAAACGGGCCGCTTGTGAAAGGTTCGCCCCGCCGCGAACCGTACCGAGGGGAAAAACCTTGCCGCCCAGCCTGCCGCAAAAGCCCGCCGCAAAGGTCCGGTTGACTTGGCATGGTCTCATCGGCTAGGCTTTATTGAATTGGTCCTCTGGAAAGCAGAACGATGAAATCCCATGTTCCCCGAGCCTCTCCTCGCCTTTCGAATGACCGGGGCTTCGCCGTTATTCTGACCGCGGTGTTCCTGGTCGTCGGAGCCCTTGGCGCAAGCCAGCATGAAATGTGGCGTGACGAATTGCATTCGTGGATGTTGGCGCGCGACAACTCCAACTTGTGGAATGTGTTTCAGGCCACCCGCTATGAACCGCACTTTGTGTTGTGGAGGGTCCTCCTCTTCGGGATCACCCGTTTCACGCACAATCCCGCAGCGTTGCAGGGCTTGAGTTTGTTGTTGGCGACCGGCACCGTTTGGATCATCGCGCGGTTCAGCCCCTTTCGACGGCTGGAGAAATGCCTGCTTTGTTTTGGGTACTGTTTCCTCTACGAATACTGCATCATCGCGCAAGACTACACGATGATTGTGCTCCTGATGTTTGCCTTTTGCGCCCTGTACCGGCGGCGAACGAAAAGTTACCTGGGCTTGTCTCTCGTTCTTTTTCTGCTGGCCAACACGTTGCCCTATGGTTTCCTGATCGCCCTGGCCTTTGCCGCCTTGTTGGCCGTGGACCGGGCTTTCAACCCGAAGACACGGGCCGGTCAAATGCCCGGTCCGGCCCACCTGCGCAACAGCCTGCTGATCGTCCTGTTCGGATTCGCCCTCGCCATCCTGCAATTAATGCTCGTCAAGGAGAGCCCGAGCACTTCCTGGAGCCACCCCCTTACCTGGGCGGGTCTTTCCCAGACGATGATCAACCTCTGGAGAGCCTACGTTCCCGTCCCCAGCGGTTTTCCCCGTCCGCCGTTTTGGGTGTGGGGAGTCAATTTCTTCGATGAGATGCCGTCCTGGCGATGGATCACGCTGGGGATGTCCCTCCTGCTGGGCATCGTCTCGGCCGGCCTACTGTTCGCCCGGCCTCGCGCCCTGTTTCTCTACGTGTTGGGGGTGGGCATTCTTCTGGGCGCTCAGTTCTTCGTGAACCTCGGAGCGTTGCGACATGTTGCCTTCCTGTTCTTGATCTTTGTAGCTTCTCTGTGGGTGTGGGGGGAAACCGAGGAGAGACCGCTGTCGAACGGCCTGGCGCGGCGGATCAATGAGTTCTTCGGACGATTGCGAACACCGTTTGTGCTCAGCCTGTTGGTGATTCACGTGGCGGTGGGAGCTTATGTTTTCAGCGCCGATTGGGTGCGCCCGTTCTCTGGCGCCAAGCGAGCAGCCCAGTACATTCGTGATCACGACTTATTGGCGAATGCGCCGGTCATTGCCGCTCCTGAGGCGTATGTCAATTCTCTCTCGGCTTACCTGGAAAGACCCGTCTACTATTCCCAAAGGCCTGGTTTTGGCAGTTATGGCGATTACAGCAAGCTGCCGCCCCCGCCAGATATTCGGCGGGTGATGGCAGATGCTTTTCAGTTCGCGGAGCAAACGCATGGGTATGTCGTCGTCGTGCTGGCCTCCTTCCGAGTCAAGTTCGAACACGGAGAAGAAATGCTGCCCGGGTCGCCAGCCCGTATCATTCCCAGCGGGGCCGTGGTGCTCCCGTCGGAAACGCATGGCTCTCCATGCGCCACCATCGAATGGGTGGGGGAATGTCCCGGACTTGTTGACGAGGATTACTTCCTTTATATCGTCCACCTCCAGTAGTTGCCCCGTCTCCTTGCCTCGGCACGGCCGACAATGATCTCGCGATCTCGCGGCAACTGCACCTCTCAGCCATGGTCTTTGCCCAAAATGAACCGCAACGCGTATTGCTCAACAGCCATGAGTTTCTTCTGCGCCGAAGTCGGCTCTGACCTGTAGTCGCACCCTTCAGGTGCGTAAATGAGCGGCCATCGCAGGTCCGATTTGGACTCGCGACTCCTGTCGGAGCTAAAGCCTGCGGCTACAGGTTATGTCGGGCATTGTAAGCGCCTCATTCCGCCGTGTTTCGGCCTTGTCTGAAACTGACTATGAGCGCGGTCAATGCCACCGCCGCCACCGTTCCGATACCCAGCCACCACAAAATCGTAGGGCACGGCGTTTTGCGGAAAAACGCCGTGCCAAACTGCATCCAGAACGCCACACACATGGTCGCCGAGGTCAACATCCCGCGCGTGGCGAACACCGCTCCCCGCCGTTTCTCGTCCACCTGCTCCTGCAATTTGGAGTCGATGGGAATCATCAGCGGCGCGGCGATCGCCCCCAGTCCGGCCATTACGGCCCCGGCCAGCCAGGCATTGGTCATACGGCTCAACAACATCAACAAAGCACCCACCATCGTCAGTTCCAGGAACGGCAGCCAGAGGGAGCGTGTCCATTGCCTGGCGCGTCCGATGGCAACCATCCCAAGCCCGCCGCCGACGCCACCGGCCACGACCAGATAGCCCAACCCGCCCGTGCCCAAGCCAAGTCCGTAAGGCGGCAGGTCTGTTGCGAAGCCGGTGAACGCCACAAACAGAACGCTGCCCACGAAGGCGAACACCGCCGTCAAAAGCACCAGCGGCAGCGCCGTCTTGTGTTCCCACAAATACGTCAGCCCCGTTTTCAATTCGCCCCAGCCCCCTTCGGGATGCGCGTATTCGCCCGTGGTCGTCGGATGCGGATCCATGCGGATCGCCCAGATCAACCCCACGCTCGCCAGATAGGCCAGCACGTTCGCCGTGACCGCCCACTCGACGCCCATTTTCTCCGCCACGAATCCGCCCACGCCGCTGCCGCCCACGTTGGCCACCGCCACGGTCGCCGTGAGCAACGTATTCGCCTGGATGAATTGTTCTCTGGTCAACAGATTCGGCAGCATCGCGGCGCGCGCCGGCAAATAGAACGTCGAGATCGCGCCGTTCAGGAAAATCATCGCATACACCGCCATCAACCCGCGCGATTCCATGCGTCCCGTCACCACCGGTAACAGCCACGCGGCAATGATGACGACCGTCAACGCCCGCAGCGCATCGCTGACCATCAACACGCTGCGCCGTTGCCAGCGGTCCAGATACGCGATCGCCAGGGGACCCAGCAGCAAGCCGGGCAGCGCCACGGCAAACGCCATTTTCGCCGTCTCCGTCTTGACGTCGAACTGGTTCGCGCGAAAGAACTCAATCAGCCCCATCCGCATCAACGCGTCGCCGAGCCCGAGGAGGACCGCGGCCATCCACAGTCGACGAAATCCCGGATGTTTCAGGACGTCACGCATTCGGCGATGCCTCCCGTCCCGGGGAACCATGCTCGTCGATGAACCTTTGCATGTCGGCGGGCAATTCCGCGCGGCAGTCACAAAGGGCCCCCGTGACCGGACTCCGAAAAACCACCCGCTCGGCGTGCAGGGCATGGCGCGCCAACAACAACCGCTCCAGCATCGCCCCAGTCACGCCTTCCTTGATAAACTGCAAATAGAGTGTTTCATCCGGCCCGTACACCTTGTCGCCAACGATCGGATGACCGAGCCAGGCCATGTGGACCCGCAACTGGTGCGCCCGTCCCGTGCGCGGCCGCAGTCGCACCACGGTGAATCCCGCGTCCCGACTGAGCGGGGCGGCTACAGCATCGCTATGGCCACGGCGCTCCGTCGCCGTGTCCCCCTCACCCAATCGTTGTTCGACGGCGAACTCCGTGACGCAGGGTTTGCCGCCCACCTCAACTACGGCGCGTTTGGTGTAAATAATCGAGGTGTCGATCACGCCAATCGGTTGATCCACCATGCCGTTCTCCCGTTCGAACACTCCCTGGCAAATCGCCAGGTATTCCTTCTGGATCTCGCGTCGCAAGACCTGTTTTCCCAGAATCCGGCCCGCGCGCTCGTTCTTGGCAACGATCACCAGGCCGCTCGTTTCGCGATCGAGCCGGTTGATCAGGCGCGGAGTCACGATCCCGTGTTCCCGCACCCAGGCAACCAACGTCGGATGCTCGGGCCGAGAAGCGGAATGACAAACCAGCGGGGCCGGTTTATCGACAACGAGCACATCGTCGTCCTCGAAGATCGTCCGCGGTTCGGTGGTTACGACTGGGTGCATGCGGGATGTTAGCTTTTTCACGAAGCTGCTGGCAATGAAAAGCTCGGGTGTCTCACCACAGATAGTGGTGCAGTCCGTAAATCAGAAGGGCCGAAGGGGTCACATCCCCACAATCAACGAAGGGCTTGACGGGTTCGAGGCAGGAATGCCTTCCACAGAGCTTATGGCAAGGATTTGGTGGCAGTGGAGAACAACAAAGGGGTCGGCCAACAGGGTTCGTAACCCTGGCCACGACCGCCTTTCTGGTACGGCCTGACGCTTACCCTGGCTGAGGAATAACGAACACAGTCTGATCAAGGGGCCGCGCGGCCCAACGCGCTCCCTTCATTTGATTTTGTCGAAGTTTCGCTTATCTTCAATGCAACCTCGTAGGGAGGTGTCAGAAAAATGAAACTAATGAATCGACAATCAGATCCTCTGGAGGAGTTGATCCGCATCCAACAAGAGGAAATTGCCAGACACAAGTGGATCGAAAGCGAAAAAGCAGGCAGAGACATCGGTTGGGACCGCGCCCACGCCGACTGGCTGGAGAAACATTTCCCCGAGTGGGAGAGCCACCAGCGGAGCCGGGCGATCGATGAGGCCCTGCATGCAAGCCGATAATGCGCCGGCTTTCAGCCACTCTGGTCGGACTGGCGAACACGCGCGAAGGCGGGGGACCAGCGCAGCACTGGCTGGGCGTTACTGATGGCTGACTGGTGACCGCGTGTTTTTCTAGTTGTCATCCGAATGATGAACGACTAAAAAGGCCGGCGAGTGAGCGGCTCATCTCAACCAGGGAATCAAAAACCTCTTCCCACTGCCGAGGTTTGTCGGACACGTTATCTGGGTTCGATGCTTCCTTTCTCGGATTGTTTGGTGGAGTCACCCAGCGCTTGCGTTTTTGCGTTGAAATTCGGTGAAGCGTACATTTGTCGGAACCCGGATCGTCGCAACTTCGAAACACGCGATTCCCCCACCGTTTGAGGATGCAAAGGGTTTCTTTTGGATCAACGAATAGTCTTGGTCGTTGACGATGACGCAGGGATGCGGGACGTTCTGGAGAGCATTCTCGCGACCGAAAACGTGTCGGTCCACACGGCAGTGGACGGCAAAGATGCCTTGGAAAAAGCGCTCGCATTGAAGCCCGATTTGATTCTTCTGGATATCAACCTGCCAAAACTGAACGGCCTGACATTTTGCAGGGCGATCCGCGCTGGCCGGGATACCCGGAACACTCCGGTCATCATCGTTTCCTCCCTCACCGCACACGAACATCTCGAGGAATGCATGGAAGCCGGCGCCGATGATTTTGTCGGCAAACCGTTTCGGATGGAAGAATTGCTGATCCGCGTCCGGGCCATGTTCGCCACCGCCTCCATCGCCGACCACGTCCAGCGGGTGCAACAGTACATCCTGACCGTGCAGGAAATGCGGGAAAAAGCACCGAAGGACAGCGGCTCGTAGTGATCAGTGTTCAGTGCCCAGCTTTTCCCTTCCACTCTCCATCGACAGATTGTCCAATCGCCAGCCTTTTGCCGCCATAGTGTCAGATTTCCATTTTGAAATAACATGAACTGACGCTATTCGAAACAGACTCCGGCTGTGGACCTTGCACACCTGCACACGGGAATTACGCGGTGTTGGCATCTGCCATGCGAGAGGAGATGGTGGCAGTCGAAATAGGGATGGAGGGGATTCTCATGAGCGTTCAAGTGATAGATGTTTCCACTGAAGTCTTCCACCTGCTGCAAGAACGGGGACCGTCATATGTATCCTGGTCTGAGGAAAAGCCCGGCCCGATGCAGAAAATTCTTGTGGGAGATGATGTGTACACAGAGCTTATTGACCGGGCAATCGCCCATCGACAAACGCTCGATCAGGTTGTCCGTGAAACATGTAAAAAAACCAGGGGTCAGGCGTTCTCAGGCCGTGGCGGCAGCGGCAACGCAAGACGGATGGAAGAGGCGAATTGAGACGTGAATCGGGCCGATTGACGACTCGCTTCCGCCCACTTCTGCCCGCCGAAGTCCTTGGATATCCGCACCAAGGATCACAACGAATCTATCACTCCCAAGGACCTGCGAGGACTCGCGGGTATGATCGACAGCAAATCCGAGCAAGTCCTGACACAGTAGCGCGGGCGTCTCGCCCGTTGCTGTTCTGGGGACGCCGGACGATACGGGCGAGATGCCCCCAAACTCAACTTACTTCCCAATCTGGTCGAGTTCTTCCCAGCGAGTGTAGAGACGGGTGACCTCGGACCTTGCGGTTTCCAGCTCCGATACCAACCCCGGTGCTTCCCGGGCACGGGTGGCGTAGAAATCGGGCGAGTTCAGCGTTGCTTCCAACTCCGAGACGCTGGCTTCGGCGGCGTGGATGGCGGATTCCATGCCGTCGAGTTCGCGTTGTTCTTTGAATGTCAGTTTGCGAGGTCGGACAGACTTTGATGGCGACGATGCTGCCATCGCGGGAGTGGAAGCGGCGGCACCGCTTGTGGATTGCGCGACGCGGGCCTGCTCGCGTTGTTTGCGTTTCTCCAGGTAATACGAGTAGTTCCCGGGCTGGATGTACACGCCGGTGTCTTCGAAGGCGACAATCTGATCGCAGATTCGATCGAGAAAATAGCGGTCGTGGCTGACGACGAGCACACTGCCGTCGAAATCCGCCAGCGCTTCCTCCAGCATCCGCAAGCTGGGCAGATCGAGGTCGTTGGTCGGTTCGTCCAACACCAGCACGTTGCCGCCCCGTTTCAACACCTTCGCGAGCATCAACCGCGCGCGTTCTCCGCCCGACAGGCGGCTGACGGATTCCCGGAGCCGCTCCTCCGTGAAGAGGTACCGCAGCAGATAAGCCCGTGCGCTCATTGTCTGCGTGCCGAACAGGACCGTGTCGCCGCCGCCCGCGATCTCGGTCATCACGGTGTTCGCATCGTTGAGCTGCATCCGCGTCTGGTCAATGTAATTGCAGTTCACCCGCTTCCCGATCGTCACTGTGCCAGCGTCGGGCGGGCGTTCGCCCAGGCAGAGGCGTAGGAGCGTGGTCTTGCCGACGCCATTACGGCCCACCACGCCGGTGCATTGGCCCGGCTTCAGGGAGAAATTCAAATGGCGAAAAAGCCAGCGTTCCGCCTTGCCTTCTCCGACTTTCGCGCCTGCGTTTTCGAGTTCGACAGCCGTATTGCCCAGCTCGGGCGCCGCGGGAATCAGGAGATCCATCTCGCGTTCTTCCGGCGGCGCTTCCAATCCCTGCACCTTGTAGAAGGCTTCCAGCCGGTGATGCGATTTGGAGCGTTGCGCCCGCACCCCCGCACGCACCCACTCCAGTTCGATCCGCAAAAACCTCTGACGCCGCCGCTCGGCCTGCTCGGCGATCTGTTGACGGGCCGCCTTGGATTCCAGATAGGCCGTGTAATTCCCGGAATGCGAGTAACACCGACCGTCGTCGAGTTCGATAATCCGCGTGGCGATGCCATCGAGAAAATAGCGGTCGTGGGTGACGAAGATGACGGCTCCCGGGAATCTCTGGAGAAATTCCTCCAGCCAGAGAATCGATTCGACGTCGAGATGATTGGTCGGTTCATCCAACAACAGCAAATCCGGCTGGGCCGCCAGCGCCCGGCAGAGCGCCACACGGCGTTTTTCACCGCCCGACAGTAGTCCGACCAGGGCATCCAGCGGCGGCGCCGACAGGGCGGTGACGCTCGCCTCGATCCGAGACTGCAGATTCCAACCGTCGGCCTGTTCGATGTTGTGCAACAGTTCTGCCATCTCGGCCTCGGTGCGGTGACCGGTTTCGTAGCGACGCAACCAGTCCATCAAATCGGCCGCACCCGCCTCGATGTTTTCCCGGACCGTCCTGCTCGCATCGAGTTCAAATTCCTGCGGCAGATAGCCGACGCGCAGCCCACGACGCCGCGAGATTTCCCCGTCATCGGCCTGGATTTCGCCTGCAAGAATCTTCAACAGACACGTTTTCCCGCATCCATTGCGCCCTACCAGCCCGACTTTCTCCCCCGGCGCCACCGAAAGCGTGACCTCTTCGAGCAACGGCGCCGCCCCAAAGGCCAGGGCCAGTCCGTTGGCGGAGATCAGAGCGGGTGAAAGCGTGCTCATGCGTTACTCCAGCAACCCCTGCAATTCGCTCCACGTCAGCGACTGCTGGAAGGCCTCGTCGTTCGCGAGGGTGTTGGCGATGAGCTCCTTCTTCTTTTCCTGCAACCGGACAATCTTTTCTTCCACCGATCCTTGCGCGATGAGTTTGTAGGAGGTGACGATGTTGGTCTGGCCGATGCGATGGGCGCGAGCGGTCGCCTGTTCTTCCACGGCGGGGTTCCACCACGGATCGAAGTGGATGACCGTGTCGGCCCCGGTCAGGTTCAGGCCGGTACCGCCCGCTTTGAGGCTGATGAGAAAGACCGGGATCTCCGGCGATTCCTGGAACCGCCGCACTTCCCCTTGCCGGTCCACGGTCGCGCCGTCGAGGTAACACCAGGTCAACTCCTGGGCCCGCAATGCGGTCTCCAACAGCCGCAGCAGCTTCACGAATTGACTGAACACCAGCACCCGGTGACCGCCGCTGCGCGCTTCCTCGATCAACTCCAAACACAACTCCAGTTTGGCCGACGGCTCGCTCCAGACCTTCCCGTCACGCGCCGGCAACAGGTCGAGATGACAACACGCCTGACGCAACCGGGTCAGCGTCGTCAACACCGCCATCCGCTGCTTCGCGTCACCGCCTTTGCCGGCATGTTCGAAAACCTCGCGCCGTCCCTGTTCGAGGATGGCCTGATACACCGACTGTTGTTCGGCGCTCATCTCGCACCAGGCAACCTGTTCGATTCTTGGGGGCAATTCCGGTGCGACCTCCGCTTTCGTTCGACGCAGCACAAACGGCCGGAGCCGCTGCCGCAACCGGCGCAGCGCCGCGGCATCACCGGCCCGGACGATTGGCGTTTCATACCGGTCCTTGAACTCCTTGGCCGGGCCGAGATAGCCCGGCATCAGGAAATCGAAGATCGACCAGAGATCGTCGAGCGAGTTTTCCATCGGCGTGCCGGTGAGTACGAATCGATGTTCTGCCTTCAGCGCCTTGGTCGCCTGCGCGATCTGGCTGAACCGGTTCTTGATGTGCTGCGCCTCGTCGAGGATGACCGTGTCGAACTCCCAGCGCGCGTACTGTTCGCTGTCGCGCCGCAACAGCGCGTAGGACGTGATCACCAGATCGTGGCTGGCAATGTCGGCGAAGCGCGCCTGGCGGTTCGGTCCGTGCAGCAGCAGCGTCTTCAATCCAGGAGTGAACCGGGCGGCTTCGGCCTGCCAGTTGGTCACCAGACTCGTCGGACAAATGACAAGGCTGGGCTTGCGGCTGGCCCGGCGGTCCAGCCCTACCGGGGCCGTTGGTAGGGCGCGACCGCCGGGCGCGCCGTGGTCCTTCACTGCTGCCAGCCAGGCGAGCGCCTGGATCGTTTTGCCCAGGCCCATCTCGTCGGCCAGAATGCCGCCGAGTCCGTTTGCGCCGAGATGCTGGAGCCAGTTGACGCCGGTCCGCTGGTACGGACGCAGCCGGTTGCCGAGGTCATCGGGGAGAACGAGGTCCTGAAGCGGAGCCAGCGCCGTGGGCGGTTGCCACTTGTTCTCCCGTACCGCCTCGGTCAGATAGGCGCCGAACCGCCGCGGGATTCGCAGACCGGCTTCTGTCTGTTGCGCCTCGCAATCGAAGACGACCTGCTGAAACTCCTGCGCCGATTCCGTCTGCACGAGCGCGATGCGACCGTTGGCGAGACGCTGATGCGACCCGCCTTTCTCCAACAACCGCCGGACTTCCGCCGGAGTCAACGGCGTTTCGCCGCGTTCGTTCTTGTAGGCAATATCCACCGCCAACCAATCGTTGCCCACCGACCGAACGGCGACTTCAGGCGCGATGACTTCGCACTTCGCGAGGAAGTTCTGGAGCCGGTCACCCAGGATCACGTCCCAACGGTCGCGCCAGCGGGGAAGAACGTTGGCGAGAAAGTGGGCCGCTTCTTTCTCGGTCGGCAATGTGGACAACTCGGGTGAACGCTGGCTTGGCGCAAATCCAGCCGCCGCGACCGTCTGTTGAGCAGCGCGTTCAGCCGCCACGTTACGGGACCAGTAACGCAGGGGATTGTTCGGGTCCGGCATCCACTCTCGACGGGGTTCACCGGTCAGCGGGAAGACATGACCGGGATACACCGCATCCAGTTTCACGCTGACTGCGGCAAGCGTGCCATCCACCGTGGCGCGAATGCGCGGCGTCGCCACGGTGAACTCGAGTTGTTCAAATGCCGCGTTGCCGACCACCTCCGCCACCTGTTCCAGCGCCGGCAATTTCTGCTCGTAAAACCGGGCCACTTCCGACCGCGCGAATGTTTTTCCTTCAAAAGCCTGGCCCACGCACTCCAAGACCGCCCCATCAAACCTCCACGCCCCCAGCGTCTCCCCTGAGCCGGTCGGAACCGCCTCGCCGCGCAGTTGCAGTTCGCCATTGAATTGGAGATCGAGAAAGACCCTGGGTCGTCCGGCAGAATCGCGCACAACGATCGTGCTCTTCTTACCAAGCATCACGCGCGGGTGACCGGCCAGCGCGCTGAAGAAGGTATCGAAATCTTTCAGCCGCCAGATCGCCGGCACCTGACCGTCATTGAGCCGCTCGACGGCGCCGAGCAGTTTCTCATCAGCTTCGCTGACGACGTACGGCGTGGCCGGCTGCGACGGGATCGTGCTGAACGGACGGAGAGGGCCGCCGTTGAGACTGGCTTCGAGAATGACCTGGACCGCGCCGCTCCGCCACGCCTGGGTGAAGTTCACCGGCAACAATACCGCCAGCTCAAGGGTGGGGCTGCGGGGTTCGGGATCAGTGGTCCGTGGGAAGGGAGCAACGACGGCAGGGCGCGCCGATTCCTCTTCTCGGCTGGCCCGGCGGTCCAGCCCTACCGTCGGCGCCGGCGGGGTTGGATTCAGGTAGGCATACACCAGGGCCACGACGTGGGCGCAGATGATCCCGTCCACGCGCGCTTGCCGGCAACTGCACTGGTTCTCGATTCCAAACTGGCCGGCGCCCAGTTTCAGCCGGGCAGCGATGGTCGCGCCGCCGGCGGTGCGCACCTGACCGGAAAGGATGGGCGGGGTGAACTGGAGATCGGCAACACGACCGGACTCGGCGAGTTGCCGTCCTTCCTTGTCGGCGCGCCAATCGCCCAGTTCGCGCAGCAACTCCTTCGTGATGGCCGGTGGTTGTGTGGTATCGCTCATCGGTTCGGTGTCAGGCGCGGCCGGAGCTGACACGGCCCTGCTTTGTCATAGGGCAGAAATTACTCCATCCCAACGGACCGCCGCGATTCCTTCTTGGCGGCGTGGTGGGATTTGTTGTCGAGCATCCGTTGTTTGGCGCGGCGGCTGCGCTTGCGTTTCTGGCGGCGGACCTTTTCGATGCGGGAACGCTCGGCATCGACGTAGCCTTTCTTGAGCGCTTCGATTTTGTCGAGCAACAGCCGCCGGGCGAGGAAGCGGTTGAGTCCCTGTTGGCGCGTGGCCTGGCATTTGACCTGGAGATGGGTCGGCCGGTGGAGCAACATCACGCAGGTGGAGGTCTTGTTGACGTTCTGGCCGCCATGTCCGCCCGATCGGACAAACGTCTCCTCGATATCGGCTTCGCGCACCCCGAGCGCGGCCATGCGCCGGGCAAGTTGGCCCTCCTTCTCCGGGTTGACGGGAAACAAGCTCATCTTGGCAGCGTAGCGGGTGGGCGGGGGAAAGGCAATGAGACCTTGCGGTCGAAAGGAACGGCGCGGTCTGGAGACCGGCGCCGAACACCGGGGGCGATTTTCGTGTCGATAATACTTGTTGCTATTCTGCCGGGATGGGCTATAATTTCCACGCTCGCAGATAGAAGCAGTTGCAGTGAGATTGGTAGATTGTCAGTCGATTCTTTTGCTCGGTGATAATCCGAAACTCGAATTCCTCGGGAACAGTCACTGAGACCTCCTAACCGCAGCAGAAAGAACAAACACACAATGGCTACCAAGCTATTCGTAGGAAACCTGTCATTCAACACTACCGAAGGCGACGTTCTGGACCTGTTCAAAAAGGCCGGCAGCGTCACCAGTTGCGAACTCATCGTGGACAAGTTCACGAGCAAGTCCCGCGGCTTTGCCTTCGTGCAAATGGGCACGCAGGAAGAGGCCACCAAGGCCGTTGCCGAACTCAACGGCAAGGAACTCGATGGCCGCGCGTTGACCGTGAACGAAGCCCGACCCCGTGAAGATCGCCCGCGTGGCGATTTCGCCGGTGGCGGCGGCGGCGACCGTGGCGAACGCAAGTTCGCCGGCAACCGGTACTAACTCTTTCCAGAGTTCGTCGTTACAACAGAAAGGCGTCTCGCGCAAGCGGGGCGCCTTTTTTCTTTGCCTCAGCGAGTGGGGCTGTGAGATTTTGGAGCATTGCCGGGAGCATCCGGTTTTGGTAATTTGGGGTGTGACGACGAAAGGAGTTTGGCCATGCGTTACCTTGCTATTGCCGCCGCGTGCGGTGCCCTCACCGGCACGGTCATGAGTTACGGCTCAGAAACCAGGGAGCCTGTCCCGGTGCCATTGTGGCCCGATGGCGCACCCGGGGCGCTCGGGACGAACACGGTCGATGTCCCGGCCTTGACGCCGTATCTGGCCGATCCGAAGGTGGCCAGCGGAGCCGCGTTGGTGGTTTGTCCGGGTGGCGGGTATGGGCACCTCTCCCCGCGGAAGGGTAAGGAATATGCGGTCTGGCTCAATGAGCACGGCGTGAGCGCGTTTGTGTTGCAGTATCGGCTCGGTCCAAGGTACCAGCATCCGCGAATGCTGGAGGATGCCACTCGGGCGATGCGGCTGACACGGGCGAAGGCGGCGGAATGGGGGATCGATCCGAATCGGGTGGGCGTCATGGGTTCATCGGCAGGCGGACATCTGGCAGCGACGTTACTCACCCATTTCGATACCGGCCAGCCCGACGCGGCTGATCCGGTCGAACGTCAGAGTTGCCGGCCCGCTCTGGGCATCCTGTGTTATGGCGTGATCAGCATGGGCGAATACACGCACGCGGGATCGAAACAGAATTTGCTCGGTAAAAACCCGTCTCCCGAACTTGTCAAACTATTGTCCAACGAACTGCAGGTTACATCGCAAACGCCGCCCTGTTTCCTCTGGCACACCTATGAGGACAAAACCGTGCCGGTCGAGAACAGTCTGATGTTTGCGGAGGCATTGCGTCACGCCAACGTCCCGTTCGACCTGCACATCTATCAGCACGGTGGACATGGGCTCGCGCTCGCGGGCGGCAGCCATCCGTGGTTGACGGATTTGCTGTTCTGGCTGAAATCCTACGGGTATGTGAAGTAGCGGCCCGCCTTTACCGCTCCACTTTGCCTTGCGGCGGGATCCCCTCTTCCTTCGACTTGGGAGTCCGCGGTTTCAACAGACCGCGAGTTTCGAAGCGCAAGTACAACTCACGGCAGATCCAGGCATCGGTCGCGGCGTAGATTCGTTGACTCGGGGTGAGCTCCGGCACCGACCAGTTCGACGTCCGTGCGCCTTTGGTGACGCGTCCGCCGAGGAACAGTCCCGCCAGGTTGCGCAAGCCGGTTTGTTGGATACCGCTCTGTTTCGCCACGTCACCGAGATCGACCACGTTCGCTGTTTCGAAGGGAAAGAGCTTTTGCAGATCGGACAGATCGCGCACCAGGGCGACACCGGCCTTGAGGATGCGCGGATTGCTGAAGATTTCAGCCAGGACCCCTGTGCAGTCCAGGCGGGCCAATTGGAAAAGGCAGACCCCGCGATTCGTGGCGATCTGAACGAGGCTGGGTGCGTTGGACTGTCCCTTGCGAAACGTGGGACGCGTCTCGGTGTCGAATCCGACGACCCGCTCGCGACGGATTTCATGCAGGGCGCTCCGCAAATCGGCCTGCGTCGCGACAACATGGACCGGGCCGGTGTATTTCAGGATGGGCAGCGCCATCAATTCCGCGTGCGAAATTGTCCGACGAACCTCGCAGTCGGCGATGGGAAGATCGGGCTGAGTCACAGTTTGCAGCCCTGTTGGACCTGTTTGAGTTTGTCGAGAAAAGCTTCCGATCGTTTCTTCTGTTCGTCGCGAAGACGAACACGGTCGGTCAGATAACGCTGGCCGGAAATCTCCGAATTCTGCAGGGAATCCGCCCACGCGCGGAGTTGACGCGAGATGGACTCGGCAGAGGACTTGAGATTGGAAATCTGAGATTTCAGATGGACGAAGTACGGCAGCCGTTCAGTGAGGATAAGCATGGAACGCACTTCCCCCGCCGATCCACGCGCGATGTAGAGGAAGGTGAGCAGTTCCTGCGTGGTGCCGCGCTCGAAGCCTTCGGCAACGTTGTTGCAGATCGAGAGCGAGGCGCGCTGGAGCTGGTTGCGAAGATCGCCTTTGAAATTGAAACTCTTGTCCTCGGTGAGATGGAAAACATCTTCCGTCAGCTTCATGCTTGCCTGCCAGACCGGCAGGTCTTCGAAGCGGGTGTACTTCATGGCACTGTAATCTCACCTTTCCAATCTCAGATTTCAGATTAGAAATCCAAGAGGCATTACTTCATCAGTTTGATCAGGGTTTCTCCAATTTCGGCCGGTGTTTTCGCGACGGCGATGCCCGCCGCTTCGAGCGCAGCGATCTTGTCGCTGGCCTTGCCGCTGCCGCCGCTGATGATGGCGCCCGCGTGGCCCATGCGCCGGCCCGGTGGCGCGGTGGCGCCGGCGATGAACGCGGCGACCGGTTTGGTGAAATTGGCCTTGATCCAGCGCGCCGCTTCTTCTTCGGCGCTGCCCCCGATCTCGCCGATGACGATGACCGCCTCGGTCTGCGGGTCGGTTTCGAACAACTCCAGCAAATCGATGAAGTCCATGCCCTTGACCGGATCGCCGCCGATGCCGATGCAGGTGGACTGGCCGACATTGCGGCTGGTGAGCTGCCAGACGGCCTCGTAGGTGAGCGTGCCGCTGCGGCTGATGACACCGACGGGGCCTGTCTTGTGGATGTAGCCGGGCATGATGCCGATCTTGCAGGCGCCGGGCGTGATGACGCCGGGACAGTTCGGTCCGATGAGTTTCACGCTGGTGCCCTGCAGGGCGCGTTTGACGCGCACCATGTCGAGCGCGGGAATTCCTTCGGTGATGGTGACCACCATCTCGATGCCGGCGTCCACGGCTTCGAGGGTCGCGTCGGCCGCGAACGGCGCCGGCACGAACACGCACGTGGCATTGGCGGCTGTTTCGCGAACGGCGTCGGCAACGGTATTAAAAACGGGGATCTTCTTGCCCGCCAGTTCCACCGACTCGCCGCCGCGTCCGGGCGTGACGCCGCCGACGAGTTGGGTGCCGTATTTCAGGCATTGTTCGGCGTGGAATTTGCCCGCCGAACCGGTGATGCCCTGGACGATGAGCCGCGTATTGTGATCGACGAGGATGCTCATGACTAGATCACCGCGTGCTTGTCTTCAATGATGGCCATCAGGCCGGCGATGCGGAAACTGGAGTTCTTCCACTGGAACGATTCGACCGAGGTGTCGTGCAGGGCCTCTTCATACTCCTGCAAAAAGCCGTCGATCTCGCCCTCGGGGATCTCGATGGTGAGCGGCTGAGGCACGTTTTCGTAATAGAGATAGAGTTTCATGATGATGATTTGACTGCTTGAACGATCTTCTGCGCGGCATCGGCCATGGAATCGGCGGGAATGATGGCCAGACCGCTGTCCTTGAGTATCTTTTTGCCGAGGTCGACGTTGGTGCCTTCGAGTCGCACGACGAGCGGCAGGTGGACATTGACCTGCTTGACGGCGGTGAGGATCCCGTTGGCAATGACGTCGCATTTCATGATGCCGCCGAAAATATTGACGAGGATGCCGCGGACGTTTTTGTCGGCGCACAGGATCTTGAACGCCTCGGTGACCTGCTCGGCGGACGCGCCTCCGCCGACGTCGAGGAAGTTGGCGGGCGACCCGCCGTAGTACTTGATGATGTCCATCGTGGCCATGGCCAGGCCGGCGCCGTTGACCATGCAGGCGATGTTGCCTTCAAGGCCGATGTAGTTGAGACTGAATTTCGACGCCTCGATCTCGCGCGGGTCTTCCTCGTTGAGGTCGCGCATGGCCGCGATGTCCTTGTGCCGGAACAACGCGTTGTCGTCAAAATTCATCTTGGCGTCCAGCGCCATCACGCGATTGTCGGCTGTAACGGTGAGGGGATTGACCTCGATGAGTGAAGCGTCACTTTCGATAAACGCGCGGTAAAGGTTCAACATCAGGTTGACCGTCGGCTGCAACAGATCGCCGCCCAATCCCAGCGCATACGCCAGTTTGCGCGCCTGAAACGGTTGCATCCCGACGGCGGGATCGATCGCTTCCTTCAGGATTCTTTCGGGAGTGTTGGCCGCGACGGCTTCGATGTCCATGCCGCCCTCGGTGCTGGCGAGAAACGACGGACGCGAAATCGTGCGATCGATGAGCACGCTCAGGTACAGTTCGCGCTGGATGTTGCTGGCCACTTCGACCAGCACCTTCTTGACTTCCCTGCCTTTGGGCCCGGTTTGATGAGTGACGAGGGTTTTACCGATCAACTCGCGGGCGACCCTGGCGGCTTCCTCGGGTGAATGGACGAGTTTCACGCCGCCCGCCTTGCCGCGACCACCGGCGTGAATCTGGGCTTTGACGACCAGATTCGGGGCGCCGATTTTTCGGGCAACGGCTTCCGCTTCGTTGGCTGTAAACGCGACGCTGCCGTCCGGGACGGGCACCCCAAATCGGCGAAAAATCTCCTTGGCCTGATATTCGTGGATGTTCATGCTGAAAGATGACCCGGTCCAATCGCTGCGATTCTAGGCGTTCTTGTCCCGCTTGTCGATGGGGACGTACGAACGAACTGTCGGCCCCACGTACACCTGGCGGGGGCGATAAATCCGGCTGACGGAACTCTCGATGATTTCCTTGTAATTGGCGATCCAGCCCGGCATGCGGCCGATGGCGAAGATGACGGTGAACATTTCCACCGGTAGACCGATGGCGCGCATGATGATGCCGGAGTAGAAGTCGACATTGGGATACAACTTCCGCTCGACGAAATAGGAATCGTGCAGCGCGGCGTTTTCGAGATGTTTGGCAATGTCCAGCAACGGGTCCTGGATGTGAAGCGCGGCGAGCAGTTTGTCGCACTGTTCCTTGATGATCTTGGCGCGCGGATCGTAGTTCTTGTACACACGATGGCCGAATCCCATCAGCTTGTGACCGCTCTTCTTGTCCTTGGCCGCCGCGACGAACCGCGAGCCGTCATCGCCAGACCGGCGGATCTCCTCCAGCATATCGATCACGGCTACATTGGCGCCGCCGTGCAAGGGTCCCCACAACGCGCACACGCCGCCGGCCGCGCAGGCGAACAAATTGGCCTGGCTGGAAGCGATCATGCGGACGGTGGACGTGGAGCAGTTCTGCTCGTGATCGGCGTGCAGCAGGAAAATCAAATCCAACGCGCGAACGGCTTCCGGTTTCAGCTCGTAATCCGTGTACGGCTCGGAGAACATCATGTGCAGGAAATTCGCCGTATATTTGTAGGCCGGCTTCGGGTAAATGATCGGCAGCCCGCGCGATTTGCGGTAGGCAAAAGCGGCGATCGTGCGTACTTTGGAGATCAAACGCGCCGCCTGAAGATCGAACACCTCGGGCTTGTATCCCTCCATGAGACGGGGATGAAAACAACTCGTGGCGTTGATCATTGCCGACAGGATCGCCATCGGATGCGCGTTGGGCGGGAACCCCTCGAAGTGATACTTCATATCTTCGTGGAGCAGCTCGTTCTGTGTCAGCAGTTCGGAGAACCGTCGCAACTGCGGGCTGGTGGGTAATTCACCGTAAATCAACAGATAGGCGCATTCGATAAACGACGATTTCGCCGCCAGTTCTTCGATCGGGTATCCGCGGTAGCGCAGGATGCCCTTCTCGCCGTCGATGAATGTGATCTTGCTCGAGCACGAGCCGGTGTTGCTGTAGCCGTCGTCGAGCGTGATGTATCCGGTGCTCTGACGCAGGGACGAAATGTCCACCGCGTGTTCGCCTTCGGTTCCTACGACGACAGGAAGGGAATAGGGTTTGCCGTCGAGTTCTAGTTTGGCTGGAATGGTCATAAACTGGGTCCGTAGCTTGGTTTGTTGTTCATCGACACGTTTTCAAACGCGAGTGCCGCCAGCCACCATGCCCGCTCCCTGGAGACGACCGACCTGACTCCTTCTCGCTCGAGGGCCGTTGGAACCAACCCACGGTCTTCAGGCACAAGGGCCACCGCTCACTCGCCGATGCCGTCACTCTAAAAACGATTGGCCAGACCGTCAACGAAAAATCGGATTTCAATTTCGCCCCTCGGACGCCCTGAATCGGTCCCCACCTTTGGCCTTTTGCCATTTCCCTTGCTCTTGCCAGCAGATTCATGCCATGTAATCTGGCCGGTTCGAAGGGAAGACATCAACGTGCTGCCTGCGGGATATTCGCTCAAGATCATCGGGGCCTGCTTCGTCGCCTGCGCGATGCTGGGTTCGTGTGTCCAGGCCGCCACGCTCAACGCCCATCGTCTGGCGGGCGGGGAATATGTCACCGCGGGCGATCTGGCCCGTTTCTACTCGCTCGGGCACAACCTCAGCGGCACCGGCGAACGGGCCGAATACAAGACCTCCTTCGCGCAACTCCAGATGGAAAAGGACCGCCGCGAACTTTTCCTCAACGGTGTTCAACATTGGCTCGGCGCCCCCATCATCGCCGCCCGTGGCCAACTCTGGATTTCCTCAACGGATGTCCTCAAAACCATCGACCCCGTCCTGCGCCAGGGCCGCTCGCGCACGCCATCGGCCGTCCGCACCATCGTGATCGACCCCGGGCATGGCGGGACCGATCGCGGCACCCGCGGCGCCTCGGCCATTGAGAAGGAAATGACCCTCGACCTTGCCAAACGGGTTGGGCGATACCTCGAACGCGAAGGCGTTTCCGCCGTCCTCACGCGCGCCACCGACGCCACCACCTCGCTCGAAGATCGGGTCGATTTCGCCGGATCCAGACATACCGACCTTTTTGTCAGCATTCATTTCAATTCCGGAGGATCGGCTGACGGGATCGAGTCCTATTGTGTGCCGCCGGCGGGGACCTTCTCCACGGCCGATGCTGCCCGCCGTTCCGGGCGGGGCGATGACGAATCCTGCCCGGGCAATCGCTGGGATGAAAAGAATGTCTGGCTCGCCCACTGCGTCCAGAAATCCCTTGTGAAAATGACCGGGGCGGGTGACCGCGGGGTGCGCCGCGCGCGTTTCTATGTATTGCGCTACGCGCCGTGTCCCGCCATTCTCGTCGAAGCCGGCTTCCTCAGCAACCGGACGGAAGAACGCAAGATTCTGAGTTCCGAGTATCGCGACCAGTTGGCCAGGGCCATCAGCGAGGGGATCGTGGCCTACAAGAAGAGCGTGGAAACTCCGTAACCCGGTACAGGCGAATGGATGTTCAACGACCGAATTGATGCCGGTCGCCAGCTTGGGGACGCACTGAAGAAACATCCGTTGTTGCGCCCGTTGCTTCTGGCCCTGCCGCGAGGCGGCGTTGTGGTTGGCGCCGAGGCGGCACGGCGGCTGGGGTGCGAACTCGATGTGTTGTTGGTGAAAAAACTCCGCGCTCCGGACAACCCCGAACTGGCTCTGGGAGCGATTGACGAGGGGGGCCAGGCTTATCTGAACGACCCCATCGTGCGCGCCACCGGCGCCGACCGGTCTTATCTGGAGCGCGAAACCAGCGCGCGACGGTTGGAAATTGCCGACCAACGGCGACTGTATCGCTCGATCCAACCGCGGATACCGGCCGATGGACGCACCGTGATTCTGGTGGACGACGGTCTGGCAACGGGCGCCACCATGATCGCAGCGGTCCAGGCGATTTCCCGCGAAAACCCGCAAGAGTTGGTTGTAGCCGTCCCCGTCGCGCCGCCCGAAGCTGTGCGCATGTTGGAGGGGATGAGCCAGGTCAACGCGGTGATCTGTTTGCATTCGCCAGAATGGTTCAGTGGCGTCAGCCAGTGCTACCAGGATTTCACCCAGGTTTCCGACGCAGAAGTACTGCGGATTCTGAAGGAGTTTCCCGAATCGTTACGATCCCTCTCATGACTATCGCCCTGCGGTGGAACTTTGTAGGGCTCCGAACGCTTTCGGAGCCGTTGTTGTCAGACGGGCAGGAGCGGTCGCCCTGCAATTCTTCGTAAAGCTCTGGGCGCTCATGTCCCGCTTCCTTCTCGCTTGTCCCTTGGGAGGTTTCACTCCATAGTGGAAACATAATCCATTACCAATCGTGAAAACTTCCATTGCAGTATTGCTTGTCATTGCCGCCTGCTCGTGGGGTTGCGCACACACAACGCTGACAGGCGCGACTTTCTTCCGGGAGGGAACGTTCCCGACACTCAACCCGGCGGCCACGGCCGGTCCCAACCATCTGGTTCTGCAGATCACCAGGCATGTAGACACGATCCTCAGCGGGCCCGACATTGAAGAAGATCAGCGGCTCATCCTCGACTTGAGAAATGTCCGCCTCCAGCAAAGATTGCCGATTCCGTCTGCGGAAGCCGTGCCGCAGTTATTGGTCACCCGTTTCGGCCCGCCCTCCGAGGGCAAAGAGTTCCGCGGATTCGTGATCATCAATCAAATCTCGTCAAATCAAGTTCAGGCATCCCTGAGTGTGGACGTCGTTGTCCTGACTCGTGACGGAGGTTATTCCCAGAACGTCCGGTTCCGCGGCGATTTCAAATTTTTCCAGCAAGTTCCGGTCAAGGATTTCGGGAAATGAAAGAGCTGACGATTCAGACAACCGCGCATTGCCAGTTTGTGGAGATCACCGACCCGGTTCAGCAGGCGGTGGAAGAATCCCGCGTGAAAGAGGGCGTCTGCACCGTGTTTGTGCCTCACACGACCGCAGGGATTACCATCAACGAGAACGCCGATCCCGACGTCGTGACCGACATGATCTACGCACTCGACAAGGCGGCACCGTGGAAGGACGCACGCTATCGCCACAGCGAAGGCAACACGGCGGCGCACGTGAAATCGAGCCTGATGGGCCACAGCGTCCACGTGCTCGTGCGTGATGGCAAACTGCAGTTCGGCACCTGGCAGGGAATCTTTTTCTGCGAGTTTGACGGCCCCCGCACTCGCAAGGTGTGGGTGACGGTGTCTTAAGATTCTTCCGGCAAAAGATGCGACAGATTTGCGGAGAAGTTATTGTAGGGTGCGAATGCCACTGCCCATGTCGTTTTGGGCGGGGGTTTCGCGCCGTCAGCGTAGTGGTCGGCAGCGGCGCGAAACCCGCGAAACGACACGCGGGCATTCGCACCCTACAATTCGGGTTGCGGCCTTGCGCCGCGTTCAGGCCTCGAAGAGACACAAACTCGACCGCACCGAGGGCTACCGCTTGCGAGTTTTCGCCCTGTAGCGCGCCCGGCGTTCTCTGACGCCCAAGCCAAGCTGCGAGGACGTCGGCTCATCCAGTCCAAGACACTTCCGAATCTCCTTTCGCACGGCGCGACAATTGGCCAGGGCGTTTCTTGCCACTTCCCTTGTGGCTGACTCGCCGGGATAACGAAACTCCACAGCGTGATCGGTCAAGGAAGCAAGCCCGGGACGAAACCTTTCCAAATGGGATGCAATCGGCAAAAGTGAGTCAAGCAACTCTTCAAGGTCGTGGATTTTGGAGAATTCTATGCCCGCTTCCGTCAACAGTCCCTTGAGGTATTTCTCGGCGCATTGCTGGCTGAGAAAACAGACCAAATCGTAGTTGGGGTTCTTGCGCACACGTATTTCGCGCTGGGCAGAACGAAAGTCACCTTCCGCCTTCTCAATCCATTCAAGCACCACGGGCTTCATACAGAACTGTCCCCTTCTCCAAAACTTCCTGAATGAAACCATCGCCCCACGCCAGTCGCTGGCGGATTTTTTGCGGCGAGCGCACCAGCAAATCCATCGGGAACGGAGCGCGCACTCTCAAACGAATCTCGGTGGCTTTGTTCGCATTCGGACCCCTGTGCGGCATGACCACCAGCAAATCCACATCCGAGTCGCGTGTGGGTTTTCCGTAGGCGTAGGAACCGAACAAGATGATCCGCTGCGGGCGAAACTGCCGCCCGATCTCAGCCGCATAAGCCCGAATTTGTCGGCGCGTGACCATGACGCAAGCCAAACTACAAAGACCGCCGCCGAATCACAAGCTTCCGTTGTGCGAGGGTCTCCCAACCCCGCACCACCGCCGACCGAAGGTCTTCCGAGCGTGTCGAACGTGGAGACCTTGTGGTCAAACTAAAGGGCGTTCTCATTCGGTTCTGGGGACCGGCAGCCACGACGAATACCAACGTCTGTTGCGATCTTGAAATCTGACACCATGCTGCGTCGAGATTTCAGCATGTGGAGTCGAGAATCGACCCAGCAAGAGTGGCGCTAAGAACCGGACAAGTTCTGCACATTCTCCCAGAACGAATACGGTTTTGCTCCTGCATCTTTGAGCAATTCGACAACGGCACAAGCGTTTCTCAGGTGTCTCGCGTTGCATTCGTCATGATCCTGAGACATCGTCTGAGAATCGAAATGGAATTCTTCTGCGAAATCCAGCACGGTGGACTCCTCATTAATGATGTTGGGATTCGCTCCGTTGCGGAGCAGACAGGCAACCAACTCTGGTTCTCCTTCCCCTATCATGTCTTCAATTACCGCGTGATAGAGTGCCTCTTCGCTGCCAAAGTGCACATTGGCACCGTGATCGATCAGTGTCTCAATGATATCCTTCCGCCAGCAGGTTATAGCGTGCCCCAAAACAGACTCGCCGCGATGATCTACCGTGTTCGTGTTGGCACCAAGCTCGATCAAGCATTCAATCATCTCCTTGGGAAGTCTGGAATTTGACACGGCGTTCATCAGAACGGAACTCCCATCCTTGTCCACAGCGTTGACGTCGGCCCCAAGCGCGACGAGTAATTCAACCGTCTCCCGCTGCAACCGTCGGTTCCATACAGCCATCCCCAAAACGCAAGTGCCACCCTTGTTCACCGCGTTGACATAAGCTCCTTGTTCAACAAGGAATGCGACGACATTTGTTGGCACACGCGAATCCCTTACGGCATGGACCAAAATCGAGTCCCCCGCGTCGTCCGTGGCGTTGATGTTGGCGCCTATGGCAGTCAACCGCCGGATTTGATCCAATGATGGGGTTTCTGTGTGCAGTGACCACACCAACTCCTCATCCAGATCGCGCTTCATGTACCGATGCCTCGTCATATTCATAATCCGTCTAAAGTGTCTTGAGCCGTTCGATCGCTCGCTTGGCAGGCTCACCTTCCTCGGTTCGCACAGAAGACCGTTTTAGGTCTGTCTTGTTCTTCAACCCAAAGCGACGGGCGACTTCAGACGAAACGATATAATTTCCGTCTTTCGACGGTGCGAGAATCTCGACCTTCGGCAGAAGACGACTGCGCCGCCGGTCACCGCAAATGAGCAATTCCATTTCGTCGCGGCAATTCTTTGATTCCACATGCTGACTGAACTTCTTATAGCGACGGAGAATCTTCCGCCAAGTCTTCGCATTCGCATCCTTCTCGAAGCTCTTGAAGGGGCTGTAGTCGTGCGGCCGTTTCGCAAATGAAAGGCCACGACCCTTCGGCAGTTTGCTCCGATCAAAAAGGTACGCGTGTTCAACAATAAGATAAGCGAATACCCCAACACACCGTTTTCGGTTCGTGTCCTCAAATCCCGCGTAGAAAACCAGAAAGTCGCCGCGCCGGAGTCTCAGCAGAGATGAACCTTTGATAGTGGGTTTGCGTTTGGCGTTTGAAGCCATGTCCCCATAGGTGAATCTGCACCACTCAGGGTCGTTATGCTTGGGAATCGGAATGAAGTGGTAATGTCTGTCGTCAAAGATTCGGGACTGCCGACCACCGTATCCACTATCAACACCGACCCGGATGAACTGAACGATCGGGTCAACAGGTTTTAGAGGCATAAATACGTTCTCCACACTTTGAAAGTTTCCGAATCTGACAAGGATCACCGTGGATACGCGCGCATCATGCCGGGAGGATAGCCAGATCGAGATTCCTCGACAAGCTCGGAATGACAGCAAACGAACAGCTAACGCGAAGCCGAACCGCTCTGTCCTACTCTCCGCCCTTCCCTCGGATCCCCGGCTCGGTCAGGGCGCGCAGAGCGAAAATCTCTTTGAGCTCCTTCTCGCTCAGGCCGGATTCTTTGCGGGCGATTTCGCGGACGGTCTTCCCTTCCTTGTAGGCTTTCTTGGCAATCTCGGCGGCTTTGTCGTAGCCGATAACCGGCGCCAGCGGCGTGCACATCGCGAGGCTCTGCTCGACGAGTGACCCGCAGCGTTCGCTGTCGGCTTCGATGCCTTTGACGCATTTGTCGGCGAAATTGCGCGCGGCTGCGGCCAGCAGGTGAACGCTCTCCAGCATCTGCGCCGCAATCAGCGGCATGCCGACGTTCAACTCAAAGAAGCTCTGCAATCCACCCAGCGTGACAGAAAGATCGGCGCCAATCACCCAGAGCGACACCTGGATCAGGCTCTCGGCAATTACCGGGTTGACCTTGCCCGGCATGATCGAGCTACCGGGTTGCACAGCGGGAATTTTCAGTTCGCCAATGCCGCAACGCGGCCCGCTGCCGATCAGCCGGATATCGTTGGCCACCTTCGCGAGGCTGACGGCGATTGTCTTGAGGCAGCCGCTGGCTTCGACGCAAGCGTCACGGGCTGCCGACGCCTCGAAATGATTGCGGGCTTCCGTCAGTTTGACTTTGAGTTCGTTGGCCAGCCTGGCGATGGTCTTTTTCGGAAAGTCCGGATGCGCGTTCATGCCGGTGCCAACCGCGGTGCCGCCCAACGGCAGTTCGCTCAGAATTTCGACCGCGCGCCGGGCCCGCGCGGCGGCGTATTCCACCTGCGCAGCATAACCCGAAAACTCCTGCCCGAGCCGCACAGGCGTGGCGTCCTGCAGATGCGTGCGGCCAATCTTCATCACATCATCGAATTGTTTTGCTTTGTTCGAGAGTTCGCCGTGCAGATGCTGCAGTGCGGGAATGAGTTCCTCTTGAATCCCCTGGATGGTGCTGACGTGGATCGCTGCCGGAAAGACATCGTTGCTGGACTGGCACAGATTGACGTGATCATTCGGATGCACGGGCGTTTTGTCGCCGCGTTTGCCCCCGAGGATCTCGTTGGCGCGGCTGGCGATCACCTCGTTGGTGTTCATGTTGGTCGACGTGCCGGAACCGGTCTGGAAAACGTCCACGGGGAACTGGGCGTCCAGCTTGCCGTCGACCACTTCGGTCGCTGCCGCCACGATGGCGTCCGACACCTTTTTATCGATCAATCCAAGTTCCAGATTCGTCCTGGCGGCGGCGCGTTTGATGCGTCCCATGGCATGGATGAACCGGGGCGGCAACGGCCAGCCGCTGATCGGGAAGTTGGTGACGGCGCGCTGGGTCTGCACGCCGTAATAAGCGTCCGCCGGAACCTCCAGAGGACCCATGGAATCTTTTTCAATGCGAGTGGACATAGGGGATTAACTCCTTAACTTTCAACGCTCAACGTTCAACGTTCAACTTTCAACACTTAACTGACGAACCACTTGCGCGCGGACCGAGCTTGCGTTTCTGCGCAGTACGAATACTGGTGGCGAAGATGCGGATAAGCTGTTCGGTTTCATCCAGCAAGGGATCAACTTGCGATTCCGGCTTGAGCAATGGAACGCGATGAATGAGGCGCAACCAACGGCGCGACTCCTTCAGTTCCTTGAGGCAGATGCTAAGTTTGTGAATAAAGTCGTCCACCGACTCGGCCGCCTGGGCCTCACCGTGATTGGAGAACGGTGACGTGGCCGAACGCAGCAACTGTCCCGCAACGTGCGTTCCCGCCTGCGTTCTAGGAATGCGCTCTACCATCCGAATGGCTGAAGCAGCGTAGTTTAACAAACGCTCTTCGAGATCGTACTCCCCGCCGTTCCTTGAGCGTTGAGCGTTGAGCGTTGAGCGTTGAACGTTCATTTGTTAAGTTTTTGGTACAACCTCACGCAGTTGCCTTCGGGATCTTCGAACTCGGCGAGGTGGAACCCGTACTCCAGCCGCGGGCCGTAGTGGAACGTCGCGCCGAGACCGGTGAGCTTTTTCACGTAATGCTCGATGTCGCTGACGTCGAAACTGAACTTGACCGCGCTCTTCTTGCGGTCGATCCCCTCGAGATTGGGCGCGTCGGCCCGGTGAAGCGCCAGGTGCGAGCCGTCGCCGATTTCGTATTCGACCCACCACTTGGCATCGATCAACGGTTTCTGCAGGTCAAACCCTTGTTCGTAGAATTGGCGCAGTTTGGCGATATCCTGTGCGTACAGAAAAACCACGTTGATGCGGTTGACTTTCGGGTGCATGTGCTGAATCTACTGCAAGCCGAACGAACTTGAAGCGGCAATTGCCGCGTCCACCAGGGGCCGCTGGAAAATCCCCAGTCCGATGATCGCCGCCATGCAGATGTACAGGGCGACCCGCATCGGTCTGCTGACGGCGATCGGCGTCGCGTCCTTCGCCTCTTGCAGATAAATCGCCCGGCCCACGCCCAGATAGAAGTACAAGGAGATCACCACCGCCGCCGCGCCGATTCCCGCCAGCACGTAATAATGCCAATCGGTGCGGGCCCGCTCGATGACCGCCGCGAACAGTTGGAACTTTCCAAAGAACCCGCTCAAGGGCGGCACCCCCGCCAGCGACATCATCGCCAGAAACAAGGCCAACCCGAGGATCGGGGATCGCTTGCCCAGCCCGGAGAAATCGGAGATTTCGTCGCTGTGGGTCACGTTGGTCACCGCCACGATGGCAAGAAACGCGCACAGGTTCGTGAATGCGTATTGGCCCAGATAAAACAGCACCGCCCCTGCGCCCATCGCGTTGACAGCGGCGACACCCATCAGCATGTAACCGGCGTGGCCGATGGACGAATAACCAAGGAGCCGTTTGATGTTGTGTTGGGGAATCGCTCCGAGATTTCCGTAGAGCAGCGTTGCCGCCGACAACACCAACAGCAACATCGCCCATGTGCCCTGCACGGGCAAAAGTCCAGTAAACAGGACGCGCAACAGCAAAGCGAATCCGGCCGCTTTGCTCCCAACAGCCAGGAACGCGGTCACAGGCGTCGGCGCACCCTGATACACGTCGGGCACCCAGATTTGGAACGGTACGCTGGCAATCTTGAAGCCAAGTCCCGTCAGCACCAGCAGCATCCCAAAAGTGAAAGCCGTCGAGGGTGGAGCGTGAAGCGTTGAAAGTTGAGCGTTGAGCGTTGTGAAGTTCGTCGTTCCTGTCGTCCCGAAGATATATGCGATCCCGTACACCGTGAACCCGCTCGACAGCGCGCCGAGGATGAGGTATTTCGTGCCGGCCTCCAGCGACGACACCTGCCGCCGAAGATAACTCGCCAGCACGTAAAACGTGATCGTCACCAGTTCCAACGCAACGAACAGGAGAATGAAATCGTTGGCCGATGCGAGGATCAGCATTCCCGTTGCGCAAAACATCAGCAGCGCATAAAACTCGGCTACGCCGGTCTCGATTCGCTCGGAAAATTCCGCGCTCATGACCAGCACCATCGCCAACGCCAGCAGGAAGAGCCGTTTGAAATACAGCGCAAACGCGTCGAACCGGTACATCCCGTGGAAGAAGGTCCCGTCCATCGGCCGCAGCGCGAAACTGAAGAGGCACAGAACCGCCACGAAACCCGCCGCCAGATACCCGATCGTCCGCTTGTTCGGGATCGGCTTGAAGGCGTCGACCAGAAGGATGATGATCCCCCAAATCGCCAGGAGACACTCCAACTGAATGGCGTAGAACGGTTGAATCTGTTCGAGCGTCATGGTCGGCTCGCCTTTGCCACATCTGGTGTAGGGGCCGCCGTCCCGGCGGCTCGGCGAGCGTCCGAGAGGGGCGCCTCTACACCACCCTTTTCCGCTGTTGAAACAACGCTTGTAGCCACGCTTTTCTGAATGATATCGGTGAGAATCCGCGGCCAGAACCCGACCACCAGCAGCGCCGCCAACAAGAGCGCGTAGGGAAACTTCATCCTCAGCGTCGTCGCGTCCTTCAGCATCGACCATTTCTCGTCGAACGGCCCGTAGAAACTCGCCCGCAACGCGCGCAGCAGGTACGTCGCCGTCACGACAAACCCCCACACGGCGCAGATGGTGGCCACCCGGAACACCGTCGAGCCCTGCCGCCACGCGCCGAAGAACACGAGAATCTCGCTGGCGAAATTGGCGAACCCCGGCACGCCGCACGACGCCATGATCGCCATCACCATGCAGGTCCCGATGAACGGAATCTTGCGCGCCAGCCCGCTCAATTCGAGCACGTAGCGGTTGTGCGTCTGATGATAGAAAAACCCGATCAGCGAGAATGTCAGCGCCGCCATGAGTCCATGCGCAAACATCAGCAGCACCGCGCCGCTCACCCCGATCACGTTCAGGGACGCGATTCCCAGCAGCACGTAGCCCATGTGGCTGACCGAGCTGTAACCGATGACGAATTTCCAGTCCTTCTGCATCATCGCCGACCAGCCCGCGTAGAGAATGTTAAAGCACGCCAGCACCGCAATCAGGTTCGCCCAGTATCGCGCGCCTTCGGGCAACAGCGGCAGCGCCAGGCGGATGATGCCGTACGCGCCGAGTTTCTTCAGCACCCCTGCGTGCATCATCGAGGCAGCGGTCGGAGCGGCCGCGTACCCGAGTGGCGACCACGTATGGAACGGCCACATCGACGCCAGGAATCCGAACCCGAACAGCAGGCACGCGAACGCCCACTTCTGCGTGTCGGCATCGACCTTCAGGTTCTTCATCAATGTCGGGATGTCCATCGTGCGTCCGCCCGTGTAATAGATCGTCAGCAACCCGATCAGGGCCAAAACCGCGCCCGCCGTCAGGTACAGCGTCAATTTCATGGTCGCGTACTCTTTCGTGCGCCCGTGTTTGCCCGGCGGCAGCGAACCCCAGACGCCGATCAGCAGGTACATCGGGATTACGGCGAGTTCGTAAAAGAAGTAGAAGAAGAACAGGTCCATCGTGGCAAACGTCCCGCTGATGCCGGTCGTCAGCGCCAGGAACAGGATGTAATACTCCTTCTCCCGCTCGTGGATCTCGCTGCTGACCAGCGTCCCGCAGAACGACACCAACCCGACCAGCAACAACAATGTCATCGAGATGCCGTCCACGCCGAACTTGAGCGAGATGTGCCAGGTCGGCAGCCAATCGATGCCGTGGACAAACTGGTACCCGCTCTGCGTCCGGTCAAAATGCGCAAACAGGGTCAACGTGATCAGCAGCGACACGCCCGTGGCAAAGATCGCCAGCGCCCGAATCGCTCCGGGCTTCCTGGCCGGGAAAAGGAAAGCCAGAAACGCCGCCGCGAGCGGGAGGAGGACTGCGATTGTTAAGAGAATTTCCATGTCAGCTTAACTCTTCTTCCTTCCGCCTTCATCCGTCATCCTTCTCTTCATCTCACCACCACGTAATAAATGATCACCGTCACGCCAAGGCTGACGAGGAACGCGTAGCCGGAGACGCTGCCGGTTTGCAGCAGGCGCACCGTCTTGCCCAGCAGACCCGTGCCGACTGACAGGCCGCCGATACCGAGCCGCTGCAGGATCCAGAGATCGAACCATTCGCAGATCGCCGCGATCGTGCCCTGGACGTATTTCACCAGCCACAGGTAGATCTCGTCGAAGTAGTACTTGTTCTCGACTACCGTCCAAACCTTGCCGAGACTGGCTTTCACGGGCGCATCGCTCGGTTCGGGTTTCCAGTAAATCCTGGCCGCGACGAGGAAGCCTGTGAGCGGCACGAGCAACAGCGCGTAGCCGAGGTTGCTATGCACCACTTCGCCGCGCGGATCGAGGAAGTGCGGCACCTGACCCTTCCAGCCGGCGATGATCGAAAAGATCGCGAGAAAAATCAGCGGCCCGGTCATTACGGCGGGCGATTCGTGCGGTTCGTGTGCTTGATGTGTTGGTGGCGCAGGCGTCCCTGCCTGCGGTTGCCCATGATGTCCCCAGCGCGGCTTGCCGCAGAACACCACAAACAACTCGCGTCCCATGTAATAGGCCGTCAGCCCGGCCGTGACCGTGCCGATGAGGAACAAGGGTGTGCTGTGTTCCTTCGCCAGGAGCAGGATTTCGTCCTTGCTGTAAAAACCCGCCAACGGCCAGACACCGGCCAGCGCCAGCGTGCCGATCAGAAACGTGCCGAACGTAATCGGCGTCTTCTTCCAGAGTCCGCCCATTTTCCAGATGTCCTGTTCGTGGTGCAACGCGACGATCACGCTGCCCGCGCACAAGAACAACAGCGCCTTGAAGAATGCGTGCGTGGTCAGATGAAACATCGCCTGCGTCGGGCCGCCGAGCCCGACCGCCATCACCATGTAACCGAGTTGCGAAAGGGTTGAGTAGGCGAGAATCCGTTTGATGTCGTTCTGGGAGATCGCGATCGTTGCCGCCATGATCGCCGTGATGCCGCCGATCCACGCGATGATCGTCATCGCCACCGGACTGCCGACCAATTTGGCGGGCAGGTTGGGCAGGAACAGCCACGACACCCGACACAGCATGTACACGCCCGCAGCCACCATCGTCGCGGCATGCATCAGCGCCGACACCGGCGTCGGACCTTCCATCGCATCCGGCAACCAGACATGCAGGGGGAACTGCGCGCTCTTGCCGACAGCCCCGCAGAAAATCAGCACGCTGATCAATGCCAATGTGGCTGATGGGATTGCGGCGTGTGGCAGCGTCGAAGGCAGCGAACGGAAGCTCAGCGTCCCCGTATAAGACCACAGCAGCAGGATGCCGAGCATGAAGCCGAAATCGCCGATGCGATTGACAAGAAACGCCTTCTTTCCCGCCTCGACCGCGCTTGGCTTTTCAAACCAGTAACCAATCAGCAGATACGAGGACAACCCGACCAGTTCCCAGAAGATGAAGATCTGGATGAAGTTGTTCGACAGCACGATCCCGAGCATCGAGAAGGTGAACAACGACAAACAGGCGAAATAGCGGGACATTCCTGCGTCGCCTTTCATGTAGCCCCATGAATACACATGGATGGCCGAGCCCACGCCTGTCACGACCAGCAGCATCAGCAGACTCAGATGGTCCACGGTCACACCGAACTCGATATCGACCAGCCTGCCGATGGCCAGCCAGTGCAGTGTCTGCGTTTCCAGAACATCCGCATCGGTCTGCATGAAATAGATGAACAATTGCACCGAAAGCCCGAGGCCCAGCAGGATCGCGCCAATGGACAGCAGCGCGCTGGCCCGTTTCCAACGCTGCGTGAACAACAGGATCATCGCTGCCGCCGCCAGGGGCGCGAACAGGATGATCCACGGAAAGCTGAAAATTGGGTCGCTCATAACCGCATCGTCGTCAGTTCATCCACGCTCACGGTTTGCTTGCGGCGAAACAGCGCCACGATGATCGCCAGCCCCACCGCCACTTCGGCAGCGGCAATGGCAATGATGAAAAACACGAACACCTGGCCGTCCACGATCCTGTTGTATTTCGAGAACGCGACGAGCGCGAGATTGGCGGCATTGAGATTCATTTCCAGCGCCATGTAGATCACCAGCGCATTGCGCCGCATCACCACGCCCGCGATGCCGAGCGCGAATAAGAGGCCGCTGATCCAGAGGTAATGATTGAGGGTGATCACAGGGAACACTCCTTAACGCTCAACGTCCAACGTTCAACGCTCAACCTGAAACGAACGGCAAGGAGGGTGTCGGGATGACCCGCCTTGAACGTTGAACGTTGAATGTTGAATGTTGAATGTTGTGGCGTCATTTTAGATCCTTTTTCGACAGCAGAACCACGCCGATCATTGCCACCAGCAACAACAGCGCGGTGACTTCAAACGGCAGCATATAATTGGCGAACAGCGGCGCGACAACGTCCTTGAGTCCCCCGCGGAATTCGCCGCCGGTCGCCAACGACTGCACCGGCGTGCCGAGGATGATCCGCAGTTCCCACGCGAACGCGCCCGCCACCCCCACCCCGCCGACCACCGCCAGGAGGCGGAACCGGCGTTTCGCCGACGCCTTGATGTCGAGCAGCATGATCACGAACAAAAACAGCACCATCACCGCGCCGGCGTACACGAGCACCTGGATCGCCGCGAGGAAGAACGCCTCCAACAATACAAACAATCCGGCCATGAAGAAAAACAGCAATACCAGGAACATTGCGCTGTTGACCGGATTGCGGCTGGCAATTACGCCGACTCCGCTCAACAGCATCGCGATGCTGAAAAACCAAAATAATGTATCATGGATGCTCATGAGACGTCGATGGAACCACAGAGACACAGAGGACGCAGAGAAGAGACGACTGTTGTGGCGCGGTCTCCAGACCGCGCCACAACAACTCCGTGCTCTCTGTGTCTCTGTGGTTTCGTCCTGCCGTTCATTTGTGTTTCCATTTCCAGATCGAATCCTCGCGGACACCGCCAAGCTCCAGCAGCTTCTTCTTGTCGAACTGCATTTCGTTGCGGTTGTATCCGACTTCGGCGAAAATGTTCAGCAGAAAAATCGCTTCTTCGGGACAGACCTCCTCGCAGTAGCCGCAGTAAATACAGCGCAGCATGTCGATGACGAATTCCTTGGGTTCCTTCTCGACATTCGCATCCGGCGCTTCGTCGGGACGCCAGCCCGGGGTGATCCGAATCGCCTTGGGCGGACAAACGAACTCGCAGAGCTGGCACGACACGCATTTGACCCGGCCTTCCGTGTCTTTCACCAGCACCGGCGCGCCGCGGTACTTGCCGTACAGGGGCGGCTTTTCCTCGGGATACTGGCGCGTAAATTTCCGTTTCGGGATGTGCTTGAACGTCAGCCACAGCCCTTTCAGGATCTGCGGAATATACGTCCGTTCCAGAAGCGTCAGTTTGGGTCTCTTAACCTGCATGGCCGCACTTTCTCATCGTGCCATCACCGCCAGCACAACGCCGGTCAAAAAAATATTCACCAACGTCAGCGGAATGAATACCTTCCAACCGATCGCCATGAGCTGGTCGTACCGGAACCGCGGGACCGTCCATCGCACCCAGATGTACACGAACAGGAAGAACATCACCTTCGCCAGAAAGATCGCGATCTGCGTCAGCCCGATCCCCAGCGTTTGTGCGGGCCTGTTGAACGGGGCAAACGGCAACGACCAGCCGCCGCAAAACAGCGTCACCATCAGCGCCGATTGCACGAACATCGCCGCGTATTCGCCCATGAAAAACAGGCCGAACTTCATCGAACTGTACTCGGTGTTGTAACCCGCGACGAGCTCCTGCTCCGCCTCGGGGAAATCGAACGGCAACCGGTTTGTCTCCGCAAACGCGCTCACGAGGAAAATGAGAAACGAAAGCGGCTGACACAGGATCAGCCACGTGTGCTGCGTCTGGTACTCGACGACCTTCGCCAGGTTCAGCGTGCCTGCCTGCATGAACACCGGCACGACGCTCAACCCGAGACATACCTCGTACGAAATCATCTGCGCGCTCGAACGGACACCGCCCAGGAACGGGTACTTCGAATTGCTCGCCCAACCCGCCAGCACGATCCCGTACACGCTGAGCGACGCGATGGCGAAAATGAACAGGATGCCGATGTCGAGGTCGGCAATCTCGCAGTCAATCGTGCGTCCCGCAATCGGCAACTGGCTGCCCCACGGAATGACCGCCATGGTGATCAGCGCCGGCATCATCGCCATCGCCGGAGCGAGCGTGTAATATACCTTGTACACGTGATTCGGCAGGACATCCTCCTTCAACACCAGTTTCCCGAAATCCGCCAGCGGCTGAAGGAGACCCCACGGCCCGACCCGGTTCGGCCCGATCCGGTCCTGCATCCACGCGCACACCCAGCGCTCGAGCAACACCGTGTACGCCACGATGGTCAGCATCACCCCGAGCACGCAGGCGATCTTGATGAGAGGGATGACAAGGTTGGGGATCATGGTGCTTTAACCGTGTTGTAGGCCGCGTCCCCCGACGCGGCGTTTTCCTCCCCGCCGCGTGAGGGCACGCGGCCTACATTCGAAAGCTTCAACTCCACACCCTGATCCCCGATTTTGGATAAAATCAACCCGGCCAACGCGGGAATCTTCCGCGTCATTTCCGCGAACACGTCCTCGATCGTCAGGTAACTGCCGTCGGCGCCGAGTTCGTTCAAGAGCGCGGCGAATGTCTGCCACTCGGGCCGGGCGATTCCGGGCGACGGGATGGCCGCATGGAATCGCTGGAGGCGCCCCTTGGCGTTGACAAAGGTCCCCCGCTTTTCGGCGAAGGTCGCGCCCGGCAATACCCAATGCGCCAACCTCGTCACCGAGTTCGGCAGGGTGTCGATGACGATCAGCAACTCGAGTTTGGAGAGAAGCTCCTCGCCGATCCCGTGCCGGGAGACGTTCTCGCCCAGCACCAACAAAGCTGTGATTCTGCCGTCTTTGATCGCGTCCGCAATCGCGGGAATCCGCGCACCGATTTCACTGGATGGTGGCACAGGCGTCCCTGCCTGTGCTTGATTGCCGATCAAACCAACCAGTTTCGCGCCGTTCGTGTTCGGGTTGCGGTCGGCGCTGAGCAGGAACTTATCGCCCTCGCCCGCATGCGGGACGCAGTCCACCAGTTCCGCGCCGAGAACCTCGCGCACCAGTTTGTTGAACAGGAAAAGTTCCTCCGTCGTCGCCCGCGCCGAACCGACGGCGGCAATTCTGCCTCTCACGGCCTTCAGTTTCTCCGCAATCTGCCGCGTGGCTTCCACCCACGGCAGAGGAAACCGCTCGTCCAGCACGCTGGACTTCACGCTGGGCGAGGTGAGGCGGTTCGGGTCGTTGATGAATTTGTAGTGGAGCCGGCCAGGGTCACACATCCAGCATTGGTTGACGGCGTCGTTGTCGCGCGGCGTCTGGCGATAGACGACGCCTTCGCGCGACCAGAGCACCGTGTTGCAGCCGGTGGCGCAATTCGGGCAGACGCTCTTTGTTTCCTTGAGAAACCAGACCCGCTGTTGGAATCGAAAATCTGTTTGCGTCAGCGCGCCGACGGGGCAGATGTCGACAATGTTGAGATCGTAGTTCGTGTTCGGCTCCAGGCCGGGGTAGCAGGTCAACGTCGAATGGCTGCCGCGTTGGGCAAACCCGAGGCAATCCTGTCCCGCCACATCGCGCATGAACCGGACACAACGCGAACAGAGGATGCAGCGTTCGTCGTCGAGCGTAATCTTCGGACCGAGCGCTGTCTTCTTGGGTTTGTGGACCTTTTCTTCGACAAACCGGCTCTGGCCCTTGCCGTAATCCACCGAAAATTCCTGGAGCCGGCACTCGCCGGCCTGGTCGCAGATCGGACAATCGAGCGGGTGATTCACCAGCAAAAACTCCATCACGCCTTCGCGCGCCTTGATCACCTTCGCCGAACGCGTGTGGACCATCATGCCTTCGGCGACAGAGGTATTGCAGCCGATGGACAGCTTCGGCCCGAACAGGATCACCGGTTTGCCGTCGGCTCCCATCTCGGGTTTCTTGTCCGACCCGAGTTTTGGCATGCCGACGTCCACGAGGCACATGCGGCAGTTGCCCACCACCTGCAGCTTTGGGTGATAGCAATAGTGCGGCACCTCGATGCCGACGCTCTTCGCGGCTTCGATCAAATTCGTGCCGCGCGCCGCCTCGACCGCCCTGCCATCAATCGTCAGTTTGACTGTGTTGTCTGCCATTTGCTGACTCGGTTAAGAGCCCCTAAAAACACCGCCTCCCCTGTAGCCGCACCCGTTACGGGTGCGCCTTTCCCGCGCAGGCTGAAGCCTGCGGCTACAGTTCTGTCAGGCGCTCTAAGTCCCATTTCCGTTCTTCTTGCACGCCTCTTCAAATTCGCCGCGATACTTCGTCACAAACGCTTTCACGGGCCAGGCGGCGGCTTCACCGAGCGGGCAGATCGTTTTGCCGTCAATATTGTCGGCCACGTCCCAAAGCAAATCCACGTCCTCGGCCCGGCCCTGACCCGCGTGCATCCGGTGCAGCATCTTTTCCATCCACAACGTGCCTTCGCGACACGGCGTGCATTGACCGCAACTCTCGTGCGCATAGAACCGGCTGATATTGAACGTGGTTTCAACAATGTCGACCGAATCGTCGAGCACGATCATTCCACCGGAGCCGGCCATGGTGCCGGCTTTGCGCAAGGACTCGAAATCGAGCGGCACATCGATCTGGTCGGCCTTCAACACCGGCATCGAACTGCCACCGGGAATCACACCCTTGAGCGTCCGACCCTCCTTCAGTCCGCCGCACACGTCAAAGAGGAGCTGGCGCATCGTCAGTTTGCCCATCTCGAATTCGTAGTACCCGGGACGTTTGACCGGGCCGCTGACGCAGACGAGTCGCGTGCCGGTCGAACCGGGAACGCCCATCGCCTTGTACCACGCTGCGCCGTTGTTGATGATGTGCGGGACGTTGGAGAGCGTTTCGACGTTGTTGACAACGGTCGGACAACCGAACAAGCCGACAACGGCCGGGAACGGGGGTTTGATGCGCGGATAAGCGCGTTTGCCTTCGAGCGATTCGATCAGGCCCGTTTCCTCGCCGCAGATGTAGGCGCCCGCGCCGCGGTGGACGTAGATTTCGCAGTCGAATCCTCTGCCGAGGATGTTCTTCCCAAGAAAATTCTTCGTCCGGGCTTCCTCGATGGCTTTCAACAGAATTTTGGCCCCGAGCGGCATTTCGCCCCGGATATAAATGTAGGCGACCTTCGCGCCGACGGCGTAACAGGAAACGAGAATGCCCTCGATCAGTTGGTGCGGGTCGTAATGAATGAGCTGGCGGTCCTTGAACGTGCCGGGCTCGGACTCGTCGGCGTTGCAAACCAGGTAAACCGGTTTGCCGGTGCCCTTCGCCAGGAAACTCCATTTCATGCCGCACGGGAACCCCGCGCCGCCGCGCCCGCGAATTTCGCTGTTCTTGACCTCGGCGACGATCTCTTCGGGCTTCTTCGACTCGAGCGCCTTGCGCAGCGCCCGGTAACCACCTTCGCGTTCGTACTCAGCGAGCGAGCCGGTGTAGCCCGGCTTGCTCATGTTGGCGAGCAACAATCGCTTCTCCAACGGATGCGCGGGTTGGACGGGTGGCAACGGCTGCTGCTCCAGTTTGCCCGTGGTCTTGATCCGATCAATAATGGCCTCGGCCTTGTCGGGCGTGAGATTCTCGAACAACTCGTCGTTGACCATCATCACCGGACCCGTGCCGCACGCGGCCAGACATTCGACCGTCGATATCGTAAACAGGCTGTCGCCCGTATTCTCGTCGAGTCCGACCCCAAGCTTTTTCTGGAGCCGCTCCAGGAGGCCGCCGCAGCCACACAATTCGCACGACAGCGTGCGGCAAACTTTGATGTGGAATTTGCCGCGCGGCCTGGCGGTAAACATCGGGTAGAAACTGACAACTTCCCAGACATTGATGGGTTGCAGTCCCAGCTTGGCAGCGGTCCATTCCATCTGTTCCTTGTCGAGCAAACCGAAGTGCTCCTGCAACAAATGCAGCAACCACAGCACCGCCGCCCGCTTCTGCTGAGCCGGGTAGTGCGTGATGATGGAGTCGATGTGCTGCTCCAATTCGGGAGGTATCGTCATCGGGATTGAACCACAGAGACACAGAGGTCACAGAGTCTCTGCGTCTCTGTGGTTAACTTGGCCGTCGTGCTCACCTGTCGCATTCTCCCATCACGAAATCGATGCTGCCGAGAATCGCCACCAGGTCGCCGATCAGGTGGCCTTTGGCGAGCACGGGCACGGCCTGCAGGTTCACGAAACTGGGCGAGCGAATCTTGAGCCGATGCGGAGCGCCGCCGCCCTTGCTGACGATATAAAACCCCAGTTCGCCCTTGGGGTTCTCGGCCGAGAAATAGACTTCGCCCGGCGGCGCATTGATGCCCTCGGTGACGTTGATGAAATGGTGGATCAATTCCTCCATCTTCGTCAACACCGCCTTTTTCTCGGGCAGAAGGATTTTCGCATCGGGTGAATTCCACAGCCCGCCCGGCATGTTGTCGGCCGCCTGATGCAGGATGCGCACGCTCTGCCGCATCTCTTCCATCCGCACGAGATAACGGTCGAAACAATCGCCCACGGTGCCGACCGGGATGTCGAACTGAAAATCGGAATACCCGCCGTACGGATGCGCCCGGCGGACGTCCCATTCCACACCCGAACCGCGCAGGTTGGGCCCGGTGATTCCGAGATCGATGGCATCGGCCTTCGACAGCACGCCGATGTCGCGATTCCGTCCAATGAAGATCTTGTTCCGGGTCAGCAACCCGTCGGTCTCGTCCAGCGTCGTCGGAAAATCCTTCAAGAACTTCCGCAGCATCGGCAGGAAATCCGCGGGCATGTCGTTGGCGAGCCCGCCGATCCGCGTGTAACTGGTCGTGAACCGCGCGCCGCAGATCAGTTCGCACAAATCGTAGATCTTCTCCCGCTCGCGGAACGTCCACAGAAACACCGTCATCGCCCCGATGTCCAGCGCCATCGCGCCAATCCCCAGCAGATGCGAACTGATCCGGGCCATCTCGGCGCAGATCACCCGGATGTATTGGCAGCGGGGCGGCACGTCCATGCCGAGCAGTTTCTCCACCGCGTAGGCGTAGGCAACGTTGTTGGCCAGCGGCGCGAGGTAATCGAGCCGGTCGGTGTACGGAATGAACTGGGTGTAGGTCTCGTTCTCGGCGATTTTCTCGTCGCCGCGGTGCAGATACCCGATGTCGGGCCAGACGTTGACAACCTCTTCGCCGTCCAGTTCCAGCACCAGACGCAACACCCCGTGCGTGCTCGGGTGTTGCGGACCCATATTGATGATCATCCGCTCGCCGCCCAATCCCTCTTCCAGCGCCTGCTGCGCCCGCGCGGCGGACTCGATCAATTCCATTTCGTGAGTCGTCGCCATCAGCCTAACCCTTCAAACAAAGCATTATCACCCTGAGCGGAGCGAAGGGTCTCTGCTGTTCCCGCCAAACGACGGAGATTCTTCGCTTCGCTCAGAATGACAAACGAGGAGGCGTCTCGCATCCTCATACCGATTCCTTCTTGGTCGGGTTCTTCAGCTTTTCCTGTTGCTCGGCAATCGTGTCGTACTGGCGCGGCTCGCGACGAATCGCGCTCCGGGTTCCGGAGCCGCTGACGAACGGTCCGCCCAGCATCGGCGCGGGCCGCACCGTGTCGGCGTCGACCGCCGTTTCGGGCAGATCGGCGGGAAGCCCGGCCAGCGGGAAATCCTTCCGCAATGGAAAATGGGGGTAGCCTTCCCACATCAAAATCCGTTTCAGGTTCGGATGTCCGCGAAATCGGATGCCGAACATGTCGTACGCCTCGCGCTCGTGCCAGTCCGACGTGCGCCACACACCGGTCACGCTGTCCACGATCAGGTCGTCCTCGGACACCTTTACCTTCAGGCGCAGGTGACAACGATGCGTCAACGAGCACAACAGGTAATCCACCTCGAACCGAGGTTCTTCGCCAAAATTGTCCACCCCGGACAGGTCCGTCAGCATGTCAAACCCGCAATCCATCTTCAGAAACCGGCAAATGTCCACGATCCGCTCCCGCGACACGACCACGGTGACCTCGTCGCGGAACTCCACGGGCGCGCCGATCGCGCCGCCGAACTTGGCCTGCAAATCTTCTACTGCCTGATGCGGTGTCATCTTCGTGAGAAAGGTATCATCGCCGGTTCGTCACCACGGTTTCTTCTCGGCCAAAGGCTTCGCATATTCGCCCCGCACGACGATCGGACCCTGCACGGGCGACCACAGCCCGGGGTGCTGTTCGTCCTTTTTCATGTTCGCGAGCGCCTTTTCCTGGGCGATTTTGCGTTGGATGGCCATCAACCCTTCCAGCACGGCTTCCGGTCGCGGCGGACAACCGGAGATGTACACGTCCACGGGAAGAAAATGGTCGACGCCCTGGACCACGGCGTAACTGCGATACATGCCACCGGTGCTGGCGCACGCGCCCATGGCCATGCACCACTTCGGCTGCGCCATCTGATCCCACAACCGCTTGACCGCGCCCGCCATCTTGTAGACGCACGTGCCCGCGACGATCATGAGGTCGGACTGCCGCGGCGAGAACCGCATCACCTCCGAGCCAAAGCGGGAGATATCAAACCGGCTCGCGCCGACCGCCATCAGCTCGATCCCGCAGCATGCCAGCCCCAACGGCATCGGCCAGCAGGAATTCTTGCGGGCCCAACCGACCGCCGCATCCAGCCGGGTCACGATCACATCCCGGCCTTCAATCTTGGGGTCCAATCCCAGTGAAACCTGGTCGCTCATGGTGTTGTCACCTCTGTAGCCGCACCGTTGCCGCGCACAACTGCGGCGTCTCGTCCGACTCGGCTTACGGGTGCGTTCTTCGCAGGCGTAAAGCCTGCGGCTACTGGGATCTGTCGTTTCGGCGCCCAATCCAGCGCCCCCGTCTTCCAGGCGTAGAGATGGCCGACCTCGAGGATCGCCAGAAACACCAGCCCCCCCAGCAACATCTTCAGCCCGATGCCGCCCTCGGCCACCGGCTTGATCAGATCACGGAAGACCGCCGCCCAACCGAGGAAGAACACCACCTCGATGTCGAACAGGATGAACAACATGGCGACGAGATAAAACTTCACGCTGAATCGGGTATGCGCCTCGGTCATCGGCGGCAGCCCGCATTCGTACGGGCTGTCCTTGACCGCGTTATGGGTGCGCTTCTTGCCGAGAATCGTCGGCGCGAGCAGGCCGCCCGCCGCAAAGACAACGGCCACCAGCAGCAAAAGTCCGACAGGAATATATTGTTGTAATTGTTGGGACATGGCCCTCGCAACCCTGGTCCGCCCGTCACGCCGGTCAGGCGAACCTTGTGACAAAATTCACTTGGAAACTAGCGAGAATCACCGCCGCTTTCAAGCGTAATTTGAACGGATGGTACGGTCAGCATGGCATCTGGACACGTCCACCATATCAAGGAGTCGTGGGTAGAAACGGACCGCCGGGCCGTCCGAACCTCGCGAAGAACGCGGCGCGCCCGGCGCGCCTGCCCCGATTCCTTATCGGGGTCGCGCCCTACCGGTCGAAGCTGCGAAAAGGTTTCGCGGCTACCCCATCGTTTGGCTATGCTCCCGGGCGTGAATGGCAACCCCGATCTCATCCAGGGAATCCGAAGCGACATCGACCGCAGCGGCGGCCGCATCACCTTCGAACGGTTCATGGATCTGGCCCTTTACCACCCGCAGCATGGGTACTACACTTCGGGCAGCGAACGCATCGGCAAATCGGGCGATTATTTCACCAGCGTCAGCGTCGGCCCGCTGTTCGGCAAGGTGCTGGCCAGGCAATTCCTGAAATGGCGGGAAGAACTCGGCCATCCAGCCGGGTTCGAGGTCATTGAGTTCGGCGGCCATGGTGGGCAATTGCGCGAGGATGTATTGGCAGCCGCGCCCGACTTGAATTACCGGATCGTTGAAGCCGGCGACCCGATTCCTGATTCCATCACCGGTGTCGTATTCTCCAACGAATTCCTCGATGCGCTGCCCGTGCACCTGGTCAAAGTGGAAAGAGGCGAGTGGAAGGAGGTGGATGTGACGGCAGCGCCTTTTGTAGGGCAAGCGCCCCGCTTGCCGTTGTTGCCGCCGGAACAGCGGCAGGCGGAGCGCCTGCCCTACAATTTCACCGAAACCCTCGGTCCCCTTTCCACGCCCCGTCTCGCCGACTTTTTGGCCGGTCTGCCCGTTCACCTGATGGAAGGTTACACGACCGAGGTAAATCTGCGGGCACTGGATTGGATGGAGGCCACCGCGCACCGACTCAAACACGGCTTCGTCCTGACCATCGATTACGGTTACGAACGCGAAGACTACTTCGCACCGCAACACCGCAAAGGCACACTCGTCTGCTACCACCGCCACGCCGAGAACGACAATCCGTACCAGCACGTCGGCGAACAGGACATCACCGCCCACGTCGAATTCACTTCGCTCATCGAGCGCGGCAGAAAGTCCGGCCTCGAACCGGTGCTGTTCACGGATCAGACGCACTTCCTGTTGCAGATCGGCGAAGCCGACATCGCCGAAATCGTCGAGCGCACCGCCGGCCAACCCAGCAAAGAGCGCCAGGCCATCCACCAACTCCTCCACCCCGAACTCATGGGCCGCGTATTCAAGGTGTTGGTGCAGAGGAAGAGAATCTGATACAAAGCGACGAAGGCGAACCATTACGGGCAGTGCGTGTTGTTGTATCATGACAGTCATGTTGTATCAAAGCGCGATTAAAGGAGATCACATGAAAATAGTTCAAGAGTTCAAAGAGTTCGCGATGCGTGGCAACGTTGTCGATATGGCCATCGGCATCATCATCGGCGCCGCGTTTGGCAAGATCGTCACCTCATTGGTCAATGACGTAATCATGCCGCCGATTGGCAAGCTGATGGGCGATGTCAACTTCGCCGATAAGTTCATCAGTCTCAGCGGCGGCCAGTACAAATCCCTCGCTGAAGCCAAGGCGGCTGGCGCCGCCGTCATCGCCTACGGTTCGTTCATCAATGTGGTGATTGACTTTATCATCGTGGCTTTCTGCATCTTCCTGATCGTCAAAGCCATGAACACAATGAAGCGCAGACTCGAACACGCGCCCGCGTCTCCGGCGGCGCTTACCACCAAGGAATGTCCGCGCTGTTTTTCAATAATTCCGATCAAGGCTACGCGCTGCCCGCATTGCACGTCGGATGTTAAGTAATGCACGCCGAGGCGGGAGAAGAATCTCTGGTGTTTCGAGGATTCCCAAACGACTGAGACCCTTCCCCTTCGCAAACTCAGGGCTTCGGCTCACGTCGCTCAGAGTGACAACTCTTCGGGTTCTTGCCGAAAGATGGAGGCGCAAAACTTGATGCGCGCGCGCCTATCGCTTTGCGCTTCCCGCTTTCCGCTTTTGCCCTTATCCTTCCTCCATGTTCGTCGACAAGGTTAAAATTCATGTCAAGGCGGGCGATGGCGGGAACGGGTGCGTCTCCTTCCGACGCGAGAAATATATCGATCGCGGCGGGCCCGACGGGGGCGATGGCGGCAAAGGCGGCCACATTGTGCTCGTGGCCGACAAGAACGTCGATAACCTCGTCGATCTTTATTACGCGTCGCGTGTCGTGGCCAAGCACGGCGGACACGGCCGCGGCAAGGGTTGCACCGGCCGCAGCGCGAAAGATGTTTTGGTAAGAGTGCCGATTGGCACCCAGGTATTCCGTCTCACCCGGCCGATACGGCAACCCGCCGCGACCCGCTATCATCCGGCGGCGGCCACGGAGGAATTCGATCCCGGTGCGGTGGTGGGCACGGTGGCTTCCTCCGGTCAAACGGCCGAAGAGGCCGACGCTGTAGCCTCCGGTGGCCACGCGGAAGCGTGGCCCTCCGACAAAGCCGAAATAGACCGGGAACTCATCGCCGATCTTGTCGAGGACGGCCAGCGGTTCATCCTCGCCAAAGGCGGCAAGGGCGGCAAAGGTAACACCCACTACAAAAGCTCGACCCACCGGGCGCCGCGCGAGTTCGAGTACGGCGAACCCGGCGAAGAACTCCGTGCGGAGCTGGAACTGAAAACGCTGGCCGATGTCGGTCTCGTCGGATTTCCGAACGCCGGCAAATCGACGCTGATTTCGCAGATCACGCGGGCGCGTCCCAAGACGGCGCCCTACCCATTCACCACGCTGACGCCGAACGTGGGCATCGTCACCTACGACAACGATTTTACCCGGATCCGCGTGGCCGACATTCCCGGGCTGATCGAGGGCGCGCATGCCGGAAAAGGCCTGGGTCACGATTTTCTGCGTCACATCGAGCGGTGCGGGTTGCTGCTGGTGTTGGTGGACATGGCCGGCGTGGACGGACGCAAACCGTTGGATGACTATAGACAGTTGATCGAGGAACTCGAACTGTACAAAGCCGAAATCCTCGAAAAACCGCGCTTTGTTGTCGCCAACAAGATGGATCTACCCGAAGCGCGCAAGAACCTGACAGCCTTCAAACGAAAGGTGGGACAGGCTTCCAGCCTGTCTCCGAGCCGTTGGGGCGGGAAAAAGGGAACAGCGAAGAGGCCCGGTCGGCCCGAGAAGATCATCGAGATTTCCGCGCTGGCGGGGGATGGACTGGAGAAATTGAAGCTGGCCTTGCGCAAGGCGCTGGCATAGCATGAAAGTCGGAGATAAAACCTGCTCTTTTGTAGCCGCACCCTTTATGGGTGCGTTTTTGTCGCGCAGGCTAAAGCCTGCGGCTACAGTATTTTCAGGTAGGCCGAGCGCGGTGCGAACGCGTGTAACCTTTCCGGTTGTTTGCTTCTGAATAGGGTGACGAATCGAATGGAGGCCAGACATGTATAAGGTTATCGGAACGGATGGACGCGAGTACGGACCCGTCAGTGCGGATCAGGTGCGCCAATGGATCGCGGAAGGCCGCGCCAATGCCCAGACCCGGGCACAAGCGGAAGGGGCCACCGAGTGGCGTACGCTCGCCGATTTACCGGAATTCCACGCCTTACTAGGCCTGTCCGGCGGTGCGCCTCCACCGGTGTCTCCACCGGTCTCGCCCCCGGTGCAACCGCCTGCCACGTCCCGGCCGCCCGGCGCGGACAAGAAAATCGTCGCCGGGATTTGCGGCATCCTGCTCGGTTCGTTCGGCGTCCATAAATTCATTCTCGGCTACACGGGCGAGGGGGTCACCATGCTGTTGATCACCGTATTGACCTGTGGAATCGGCGCCGCCGTCACCCATTTGATCGGTTTGATCGAAGGAATCATTTATCTGACAAAGTCCGACGAGGATTTCGTCCAGACTTACGTCCTGAACAAGAGGGGCTGGTTCTGATATGTACAAGATCATTGGAGCCGATGGCAAAGAGTACGGACCGGTCACGGCGGAACAGTTGCGCCAGTGGATTGCGCAGGGCCGGGCCAACGCCCAGACACTGGCACAAACCGTCGGCGGCACCGACTGGAAACCGCTGGGGTTGTTCCCCGAATTCGGTCCAGCAGCGCCGCCAGCATTGCCGGTTGCGCCTCCCTCCGCGCCGGCCGTGAGACCGACGGCTGCGCCCACGACCAACAGCATGGCGGTTGCCGGGCTTGTCTTCGGCCTGATTGGGTTGACGGGTGGCTGGATGTGTTGCGGAGGACCGCTGTTCAGCGTCCTGGGCATCGTTTTCTCCAGCGTTGGCCTGTCGCAGATCAAACGGAATCCTACCCAGGAAACCGGCAGAGGCGTGGCGATTACGGGGTTGGTGTTGTCAATTCTCGGCGTCGTAGCCGCCCTGGTGTTGGGCATCGTTTTCGGGACCCTGGGAATTCTGGGCCATCATCCGATGTTCTGGCATCGGCAGTGGCGGTTCTGATGGACGGAAACTTGGAGGGTCTCTGACAAGACCCGTAGCCGCAGGCTTTATGCCTGCGTTCTGCGCACCCGGAAAGGGTGCGGCTACGATTCGGGATGCGTATGCAACGAGCGTGAAGAAACCAACGCTGATTGTTCTGCTGGTGGGTGCTGTCGCAACGGTGCTGATCGTCGTATTCTATCTCAATCCGACGACCACCGCCTTCTATCCCAAGTGCCTGTTGCACGAGACGACCGGGCTGTACTGTCCCGGCTGTGGCGCGACGCGCGCGTTGTACTGCCTTCTGCACGGAAAAATCCTGGAGGCGCTGCATGACAATGCGCTGGTGATTCTCGTCCTACCGGTGCTCGGCGCCACGATGCTGTGGAGAAGCCGGCGCCGGCGGCCTCCGTCCATGGACTCGCGGTTTCGGTCGATTTGGATCGTCGTGCTCCTGGCGGTGGTCGTCGCGTTCGGGATTCTGCGCAACCTGCCGGCCAGACCGTTCTATTGGCTGGCGCCGCTCGCGGATGCGTCCGCAGGCCGCAAATAAGCCTCGCTTTCCCCGCCACCGATGGCGTAGCCTTCCATTCACTTTCAGCGAGAAGATTTGGAGTTTCCTGGTCGGACACGGATCGGGCTTCGCTGGGAATCGAGGCCCTATTCGGCATGCTGGGTGACGTTCTAATGTTTCCGGTCGTGTTGTTGGCACCGCAACTGTAACCGTGAAGGAGGAACAAGAACATGCAGAATCTTAGTCCAGAACAGTTCAAAGGGCTGATCGCGGGAGCTGGCCTGATGGTCGTGCTCGGAATCGTGGCGGTCGTGCTGGTCGTTGGCATCTTCTACTTGCTGACCCTGCAGCGAGCGCTGAGTCGATGTTCACCCGAATGCCGGGCCATGGAACCGGGGTTGGTTTGGCTGGCCTTGATTCCCTGTTTTAATATGGTTTGGCAGTTCTTCATCGTCATCAACGTCGCCAAATCATTGGGCGCAGAGTTCCAGAAGCGCGGCGTGACGGCGGAGGAGCGGCCCGGACAAAGCCTCGGCTTGGCGATGTGCATCCTCAACGTGGTCAGTATCATCCCCTACCTTGGTTGCCTGACGGGCCTGGCGGGATTCATCTGCTGGATCATTTATTGGGTGAAAATCGCCGGCTATTCACAGAAGTTGGCGGGCTGAGATCAGCATGTACAAGATCATCGGGGCGGATGGCAGGGAGTATGGACCGGTAAGCGCCGAACAACTGCATCAGTGGATGGCCGAAGGCCGCGTCACCGCCCAAACGCAGCTCCAAACGACAGGTAGCGCGGAGTGGAAGCGATTATTTGACTTTCCTGAGTTTGCTCCCGAACTCGGTGTACTGCCGCCTGTTGCTCCGTTGCTGGACCAGTCCAGTGTCCCGCCAAGTCAACTCGTGAAGGCTAAGAAGCCGGGTAAACTACAGGCCATCGCAGTGATGACTCTCGTGATGGGCATTGTGAATATTCTGGCCGGGACCTATTGGCTAGTTGCCGGTTTGATGATGTTCTTAGTTGGCGTTGTGTTTACGATCATTCCGGCTAGTTACCTGATCGTGCTTGGCATCCTGGAGATTGTCAACGCGTCCAAACTCCTGCCGGACCCGGTCAAAGTGGCGCAATCGCCCAAATACGTGGCGGTGATGGAGATTGTAGCTATAGTGACTTGCAACGTCATGGCGCTGGTGGTCGGGATTCTTAATCTGGTGTTCTACAACGATGAGGAAGTGGAGATGTATTTTGCGCAGATTCGTAAGTAAACGAATCTGTCTCTGTTATTCTTTGGCGCGCGTAGCAACAGCCAAGGTCTCTAACAATTATGCCAGGCGAATTCTCATCCAATTCTAAAACACCCAAGCCGGCAAAGCCGTTCACTATCTTGGTTTGTTTGTTGATCAATCTCGTGGTGCTTCCGGGGTTGGGCTCATTGATTGCAGGTCGTCGAGTCAGCGGCATTCTCCAAGCGGCTCTCGGCTTGGCGGGCACGGCCCTGACAACCGCGTCGTGTGCGCCAATGCTTGCTACCATGATTCGCACTGGCCAACTTCCCGAAAGCGCCGGTCAATCTATGTGGGGCGGGCTACTTGGTATCTTGATGTTCCTGATTGCCTGGCTGTGGGCATTAGCCACCGGCCTGCGCTTGTTGCGCAACGCGAAGAGGCAACAGAATCCGACCGGTTCCGCTAACGGTCGATGCAATTGATTTGGAGGGCCACGCTCGCGCCGTGGCTGCCGAAATGTCACGGACGCGACGCAGCCGCGTCCCCCGCAACCGACCCACCGAATCGACCACGGCCGGCCTATCGGCACCGTTTTTGTGTTTTGCCGGTAGAGACATATTCCCTATAATGCGGGTTCATGAACTCCCGACTCCCCTCCGTCCTCCTGGCGCTCGCTCTTTGCGCCGCAACGTATCCCACGAAAACCAAAGCCGAGTCCCCGTTCTTTCCCGATGCCGACATGATGCGCATCGGCGTCTATTACTATCCCGAGGCGTGGCCGACGAACCAGTGGCCGCGCGACATCGCCAACATCAAGAAGATGGGACTCGAATTCGTCCACATGGGCGAGTTCGCGTGGGCGTTGATGGAACCGCAGGAAGGGAAATTCGATTTTGACTGGCTGGAAAAGAATGTCCAACTCTGCGCCCAGCAGGGTCTCAAGGTCGTTCTCTGCACGCCCAGTCCAGCGCCGCCCGTCTGGCTCACCCAATCGCATCCGGAAGTGCTGATGGTGGACGCCAACGGACGACGCATGTTGCACGGCACGCGTCAGCAGGCCTGCTGGAGCGTCGAGGCCTACCGGCAGTACGTCGGCAAAATCGTCGGAGAACTCGGCAAACGGTTCGGCAACAACCCGGCCGTATGGGGCTGGCAACTCGATAACGAACTCAGCCATTACGGCAAAGAACCGTGTTACTGCGACGCCTGCCAGGCGAAATTCCGGGCCTGGCTGAAGAACAAGTACGGCACGATCGACGCCCTGAACCGCGACTGGGGCAACGCGTTCTGGTCGCAGATGTACCAGAACTTCGACCAGATCCGCCTCCCGAATCAGACCGAACTCGTCGCGCAACTCAACCCGCACGCCGTCCTCGATTCCCAGCGCTGGTTCGCCGAGGAAGCCGCCGATTACGTGCGATTCCAGACCGGTATCCTGCGCAAGTCCTGCGGCAACCGGCAATGGATCACCACGAACTTCATGCACGATTTCGCCGCGGTGTCCCCGCCGCTCTCGGGCAAGGACCTCGACATTATCACCTGGACCATCTACCCCGCCCACGGCAACCTCAACGAAGGCCCGCTCGGGTTTCGACTCGGCAGCGCGTCGGTGATGTCGTTCGCCCACGATTTCCATCGCGCCATCAACGGTCTCGAAGGCATCATGGAATTGCAGCCCGGCCAGGTGAACTGGGGCGAGGTGAACCCGCAACCGTTGCCCGGCGCGGTCCACATGTGGCTGATGCGGGCGTTTGCGGCCAGCTCGAAACTCGTGTGCACCTACCGCTACCGCGAACCGCTCAGCGGAGCGGAGTTGTATCATTACGGCCTCGTCGGCACCGACGGTGTTACTCCGACCACCGGCGGCGAGCAGTACAGCCAGGCCATCCGCGAAATTGCCATGCTTCGCGCGCAACGAAAACCCGATGCAAAAGAACCGGCCGCCTACGCCGCGCGTCGCACCGCGCTTCTGTACAACGTCGACAACCGCTGGGACATCGACAACCACAAACAGAACATCCAATGGAACACGTACGGCCACATGCTCAAGTGCTACAGCGCGCTCAAACGCCTCGGTTGCCCCGTGGATGTGATCACCGAAGACAAGGACTTTGCGGCGTACCCGTTCCTGATCGCGCCAGCCTACCAGCTCGTTGATGAGAAGCTGGTGCAACGCTGGAAAACCTATGCGGAAAACGGCGGCCACCTCATCCTCACCTGTCGCACCGGCCAGAAGGACCGGCGCGGTCATTTGTGGGAAGGTCCGTGGGCGGCCCCGATCCTGGATCTGATCGGCGCGAAGATTTTGTTCTACGACACGTTGCCGGCGCCCAACATCGGCAAGGTCAAGGTCGGCGAACAGTTCCACGACTGGACCAGTTGGGGTGAAATCCTGGAGCCGAACGAAGGCACCTTCGCGCTCGCCCGGTACGCCAACCAGTATTACTCACGCGGCGTGGCGGCCGTGACACGCAAGCTCGGACGCGGCAGCGTCACCTACATCGGCGTGGATTCAACCGACGGTCAACTGGAAGCGCAATTGGTGCGCGAAGTCTTTCAACGGGCCGGTGTCCGGGTGGGACAGTACGCCGATGGATTCCTCGTGGACTGGCGTGACGGGTTCTGGGTGGCCACCAATTTCACCGACAAATCGCAAACCGCGCTCGTGCCTCCCGGGACCAGCATCCTGATCGGCACCCGCGACGTGCCCCCGGGTGGCGTCACGGTCTGGGCGGATTAACAAACGGGGCCAGCAGGTCGCCGGCCCGTGGGAGGGGCATTCCTGCCCCGATGCGATTGATGTCGCGACAGGAATGTCGCTCCCGCAATAAGTTCAAGCAAGTTGTAAGACAGCCGTCTCGTCTGTCTGTCCTCCTTGCGGGAGGGCAAACGGTTTGGAGGGGCGGGGGCGCCCGTCCTGCTACGCCTTGTCTTCCGGCTGCGGACCCAGGTCCAGGTGTTGCGGCGGAGTGGAGGGCAGTTTCCAGACGATCTCGGCGTGGTCGGTCGAGCCGTGCATCGTGTTGGCGAGATCGATTCCCTGCCGGTACACGCTGTCGAATTCCGTGAAGTTCTTCGCAGCGACGGACTTTTCCAGCGGCTCGAAAATCTTCTTCGCGTAATTGTCGAGCATGCCCTTGTACTTCGGTCGGGTGGTGCTCATTTTCTTCCAGAGACTCCGCAGACTGCGTAGTTCGTAGTCGGCCAGGCCCCAGTTGCCTCCTTTGGCCGCGTAATACAGCGTCCAATAGCGTTCGCTGACCATCGGCATCAATTGTCCCAACCCCGGCTGCAGTTCCGCGAGCTGGTCGAGCGTCAGCTCCCCATGCTTGGTGCGTCCCACGATCGGATTCTCGTTTGCCATCTCATGCCTCCGCTGTTTCGCCACTCTGACCGCCCTCTGTCATTCCGAGTTCGTCGAGGGATCTCTCCCCGAGCGGCCAACCAAACCCGGAGCCGAAGGGTTGCCATACGCTGGCGGCATCTCGCGGGCTCGGCTTACGGGGACGCAAAACGCAGGCATAAAGCCTGCGACCACAAACTTTGCCAGCCGCTGTCAGGATGACGAATCCAGGAATCGATCTCAATCCAAAATGAGTCGTGGTATGGGTACCACCCCCGCAAAGCGAAAACCCCGGCGCAACGGGCCGGGGTTCTCTGATCATTCACCGCAATGAATCTAGCTCGATTTGCCGCTGTCGGCCTGAATCGCCATGAACGGGCAGGCGCCGCTCCTGGCCATCTTGTCGGAAGCTGACTTCCACTGCGCATACTGGTCCGCCGTGAGAATCCGCTGCATCCCCTGGCCGAACATGGCCCGGCGTTCCGATTTGGAGGTCGCCGTGCGGAGTTGACCATTCAACGCCGTGATTCGCGCCTGTTGGTCGGCCGTCAGGTTCAGTTTGGTGGACATCTCGCCGCAACAGGCGTCGCGGGCTTGCTGCCCGGAGCAACAGCTCATCTTGACATCGCCCGCGTACGTCGAAGCGACGGCGGTGAGTACGGCTGCTGCCACTGCAATTCCCAGAAGTTTTTTCATGGCCACTGTCTCCTTATGATTTTCGTTCGGAAGATTTGACCATACTCTAGCTCAAGGCGCTGAATCGTCAACCGGTTTTGCCAGCGTCTACGGGCGGCCGTACGCACGCCATCCTACCGGTAATTCTTGTCGTCGACGCGGCCGAGGTCGATGCCGTCCTTGAACACTCCCACCGTCACGATCGCGAAGGTGAACACGCTGGTTCCGGGCTCGAGGTGCCCGCCAAACGCCTTGTCACCATCGGCCATGGTGAGGTGGGCGTGAACGCGGCCATCGATGACATAACCGTTCATGCTCGTGATGTCGGCCGGGCCGGCCGGGTTCTTCACGAAGATGTTCTTCGAGGGGAACGTCCCGTTGCTGACCGTGTGGTAATGCCAGCCACGGACCGATCCGATGCCGGACAGGATCACCGCGTTGCGGATCTTCTGCTCTTTCACCATCCGCTCCAAACCGGCCAGGAGGTCGGTTTGATACTTGAAGCGCAATACCAGGACCCGGTCGAATTGTCCGCTGATCGCATACGCGTCCGGCACCGAATCGCTGTTCGGTTTCGAGTCCTGCGCCGTCGTGGTGGTGTTGGTCACCTCGGTACGGGTCGTCTGGGCCGTCGCGGTGGTGATGGCCGCCAGAAAACTTACGATCTGAATCATTCTACGCATGCGCTGTCTCCTTATTCGGTGGATGATGGTTGGGTCGTAGGTTTCACAAAACTGTCCTCCTGAGCGTGTGTGGCCGGGCGCAATCTTCCACACCACGGCTGCGGCTCATCCTACTATTCGGCAGGCGGACCGGGCAAACCGAATCCACCGATCGAGAGGACATGGCTGAAATGATCCACGGATGGCGCGAATTTCCGCGCCACGTGAAACGTGGTGAAGATTTCGACCGCGCCGGCAGCCTCGGACCGGGGCAATCACGAATGTTGAAACCAACCGATAACCGACGCATCAAAGATAGTAGATTTGATCGGATTGTAAGCGGTAGGCTGGCGTGAGAACCGAGCGGACCCGTTTCATCCCGGGAAAGCCACTCGACCGGTTCGGGGTCGGGTGGTTTTCTTTTTTGGCCCAGAAATTGAAACCACGAATGGACGCGAAGCGGCAATCCATTGTAGATGGCAACCGCTCCGGTTGCCGACGAAAACGACCACACCACGGCCACTCCGTAGATCAGCGCCGGCACACAATGATTTGATGGTGCGCGCGAATACTGTCAAAAATCTTTCATAAATAAGACATTTCCATAATGTAAGAATGGATACATATTCTTACATTTTGTTCTTGCCTTACTTATGGTGGGTGCGGCATGGTAGGCGGCAAGCGAGAGGAAGGAAGATATGCACACGGCTTACGTGACCTCCAAGGGGCAGTTGGTGATCCCGTCGAAACTGCGGCGGAAGTTCAACATCAAGAAGGGGACGCGGGTGAACTTTGTGGAAGACAACGGGAAGATCATCCTCCAGCCCGTAACGCGTGAGTACATTGATTCGTTCTGCGGAATCTTCAAGCGCAAGCCCGGTTCAAAGCCTGTGACGCAGGAATTGATCGAGGAACATGCCGAGGAAGTCCGCCGCGAGGAAAAGAAGATTGCGCGCCACGGTTTTTGACAGCTACGCCGTGCTGGCCCTTCTGTTCGAGGAAGCGGGTGCCCCGCAGGTGAAATCGCTTCTTCATGAGGCGGCCATCGCGGATCAGCCCATCCTGATCTCTGCCGCCAACTGGGTGGAGGTGCTCTACAGAGTCCAGCGGGAACAAGGCGAAGGCGGCGTGGCGGATGCCAAACGATTCGAGCTCACCGTGCCGTTGGACATAGTTCCCGTCGACCGCGCATGGGCGGAGATCGCGGCGGAATTCAAGGCCGCGCACAAGATGTCCCTGGCCGATGCCTTCGCAGCGGCGCTGGCCAGGTTGAAGAAGGCCCAACTCGTCACCGGCGACCCCGAATTCAAAGCCGTCGAGCGACAGATCAAGGTCATGTGGCTGAAATAGTCCACGGATTACACTGATTTTCACGGATTCCGGCCGCGAATGCCCGAATAGTAGGACAGGCGTCCCGCCTGTCCATTCCCACCGACACAAACTTACGCCAAGCTTGCCACGTATTACGTGGCCGCCAAGCATTGTAGGGCATCCCCTCACTCCGCCCCAAGTTCCTGGACACGCAAATTGCGGAAATCGAAGGCGGTGCCTTCGGTCTGGACACCGAGATAGCCGCGGGCGGGCTCCAGTTCGTTGAACTCCCACACCCGCTCGCCGTTGATCTCCACCGTCAGCTTCTTGCCGCGGGCTTCCATCCGGAACTTGACCCATTGGTTGACGGGAGCCGGGGGCGTCTTCGAGGGCACGACGGTCACGCTGCCTTTCAGGAAACTTCCGATCGCGCTTTCCTTGGTGTTCACCTGCCAGCCGATTGTTGGGAACGGTTTGCCTTCCAATCCCGCCCGGAGGAAGATGCCGCTGTTGTAATTGGATTCCAGGGCCCGCCACTCAACCTCGAAAATGAAGTCGCCGTATTGCTTCTCCGTCCGCAGCCAGCCGCTGCTTTTTTGAATATGAAGAAAGCCGTTGGTGACCGTGAATACGCCGTCGTTCATCTGTACCCAGCCGGTTAGATCCTTGCCATTGAATAGCGTCACCCATTTGCCGTCGCTCTTGACGTCGGCGCCCAGCGACAGCCGGGCCAGCGCAAGAGACGCCACCAGGAGCGTCGTGAGAAAATGGAATCGGGATGTTTTCATCGTGGAAGATCGGGTGTTGGTAGCCATGGGCCCGAGGCTAACCAGCGGCGTGACGGCGGTCAATAAACTAAATTGGGGTTGGGGGTTGGGGATTAGGGGCTCGGGAGGAGGAGGAAACAAATCAACGTTCAACGCTCAACTTTCAACGTTTAACGCCGAACCCCGAACCCTAAATCGTGAACCCTGAACAGTGAACGGTGAACCCTTTCTCCCTAAACCCCAACTCCGGCCCCCTGCTCTTTTGGTAGTGCAGGATGGAGCGGGGCGTAGTACACTGCCGGCCACAAACCTATGAGCACTCAAGAGACCAATACGATCATGGCGGTGTTCCTGGACCTGGAAAACATCGCGCTCGGCGCCCTCGATGCCCATTTCCCGAAGTTCGAAATCCAGAAGGTGCTCGAACGGCTCCTGCTGAAAGGGCACATCGTGGTGAAGAAAGCCTACTGCGACTTCGATCGCTATAAGGCTTTCAAACGGGACCTTCACGAGGCCGCCTTCGAACTCATCGAGATCCCTCACGTGCGCCAGTCGGGCAAGAACTCCGCCGACATCCGCATGGTGGTGGACGCGCTCGATCTCTGTTACACCAAGGGCCACGTCGATACCTTTGTCATCATCAGCGGCGACTCCGATTTCTCGCCCCTGGTGGGCAAACTGCGCGAGAACAACAAGACCGTCATCGGCATGGGCGTGAAGAATTCCACCGCCGACCTGTTCATCAACAACTGCGACGAGTTCTTGTACTACGACGATCTGGTGCGCCCGGAACCGTCGAAGGCCCGTCCGCGTGCCGTCACGCAAACCGCTCCCGCCCCCAAGATCGTCGAGGGCGAAAACAAAGTCCCGGCACGCCCCGCCATCACCGACGCGTTCGATCTGGTCCTGACAACGCTGGAAGCCCTCGCCTCGGAACGAGACGAGACCGATCCCGTGTATGGTTCCATGATCAAGCAGGCGATCAAGCGCCGGCATCCCGGGTTCAACGAGCGCGCGTACGGATTCCGCTCCTTCAACGACCTGTTGTTGGACGCGCAGAAGCGCGGCCTGCTGAAACTCGAAGCCGACAAGAAGTCCGGCGGGTACGTCGTCCAAGCCATGCCGTAAGGCGGATGGGGATCAGGGGCTAGGGATTCGGGGCTGGGGAGAGGCAAACACATCAACGCTCAACGTAACCTCCCGTCGCCAGTCGCCCTTGCCTCTTCGCTCCCCGCCCTTCGCCCTGCCGTCGACCCGGTCATTTCTTCCTTCGGGCATTGATTCTTTGGGTAACTTTTTCCCGCCGTCCGTGAGCGATTCTTCATAAACCCCTGATCCAGAGTCATCAGCAAACCTTGGCACAGCCTCAGCTAAATAGGGGGTCCAAAGGGGGAAGTTGATGAAAATTCGAATACTCAGGAGAATGGTCGGCGGGCGTATCACTTCACACAGACTTTGCGGAGCATGGGCCGGTGTCCTGATGGCGCTGGTGGGAACACTGTTGGACGGAACGGCCCATGGACAGTTGTATGTCGCCAATTGGAACAGCGGCACCATCGGAGAATACACGTCGTCGGGAACACTGATGAATGCCTCGCTCGTTTCGGGACTGAGCCGGCCGTATGGCCTTGCCTTGAATGGCAGCGGAAGCTTGTTCGTCGCCAACCTTTCGTTGGGGTCCATCGGCCAGTACACCACGTCGGGAGTGACGCTGAATCCGTCGCTCGTTTCAGGATTGAATACACCTTTGGGCCTGGTGTCGGACAAGAACGGTTATCTCTATGTGGTGAATAACGCGTCGGGCACGATCGGGAAATATACGACGTCGGGGGCGACCGTGAATGCGTCGCTCATCACGGGATTGAACTTTCCCCTGTCGCTCGCGTTGGACAGTGCTGGGAATTTGTTTGTGGTCAATGCCGGCAACGGCACGATCGGGGAATACACCACCTCGGGAACGACCGTGAACGCCTCGCTCATCTCGGGGCTGACCGGCGCCTGGGGCATCGCGGCGGACGGGAACAGCAATCTGTTTGTGTCGAGTATTGGCGTGGGACCGACCGGGGGCGCCATCGGCAAATACACAACCTCGGGTGCGATAGTGAACGCGTCACTCATCTCGGGGCTGACTGCCCCGTTGGCGCTCGCGTTGGATGGCCATGGGAATCTGTTTGTATCGAGTGCCCTGAGCGGCACCATTGGCGAGTATACAACGTCGGGTGCGACCGTGGACGCCGCGCTCGTTTCGGGATTGAACGGAGGACCCACCTTCCTCGCGATCGAGGCGCCGGAGCCATCGCCGGCCATCCTGGCGGTGATCGGACTGGGCTTGTTGGCGTTCCTGCAAAGGAAGCGGCAGACGCGGGCGCAGTAATATAGCGGGGTTGGGGGTCCGGGTTCAGGGGTCCGGGGCTGGGGAGAAGCAAACACCTCAACGTTCAACGCTCAAGGAGGATAATCCACGGATTACGCGGATTGCGGCCCTCCTGTCGCCCTTCCCTCTTCACTCTTCCCTCTTCGCTCTTCACCCTGGCGACCCTGCCGTATCAGCGGTTTCGAGGCGCCTTCCGTCAAAGAATTCAGGGCAAAAGATTCGGGTTGAAAAAGCGGGGGGCATCGGGTAGAACTACGCCACTTTGGAAGGCTACGCCTTGGGTGTAGCCTTGATTTTTGAACGGAAAGAACAACGGAAGTGGAGTCATCAGGCGAGTTGAAGATTTTCTCCGGCAACGCAAATCGACCTCTGGCGCAGTGTATTGCTGACTATGTCGGCGTACGTCTGGGCGATGCGACGGTCACGTCGTTTCCCGACCAGGAGACGTTCGTGAAGATCAACGAGAACGTCCGTGGCCGCGACGTGTTCATCGTGCAGCCGACCTCGCCGCCCGCGAACCAGCATTTGATGGAGTTGTTGATCATGATCGATGCGGCGCGGCGGGCGAGCGCCATGCGCATCACGGCGGTGATTCCGTTTTTCGGTTACGCCCGCCAGGATAGGAAGGACCAGCCGCGCGTCCCGATCACGGCGAAATTGGTGGCGAATTTGATTGTGGCGGCGGGTGCGAACCGGGTATTAACGATGGACCTGCACGCGCAACAGATCATGGGTTTCTTCGATATTCCCGTGGATCATCTGTACGCGGCGCCGGTGATGTACAAGTATTTCCGGCAAAAGAACCTGAGCAATCTGGTGGTGGTTTCGCCCGACATCGGCGGCGTGAAAATGGTCAGCGCCTACGCCAACATGTTTCACGCGCCCCTGGCGATCGTGGCCAAGAAACGCAAGTCGGCCATGGAAGTCGAGATGCTCAACGTCGTCGGCGAGGTCAAGGGCCACGACGTGCTGTTGGTGGACGATTTGACGGAGACGGCGGGCACGCTGACCCGTGCCGCCGAAGTGCTCAAACAGAAAGGCGCAAAGAAGGTGTATGCGGCGGTGAGTCACGCCGTGTTGAACCCGTCCGCAGTGGATCGGTTGAAGAAGTCGGACCTCGAGGAGTTGGTGGGCACGGACACGGTCCCGCACACCAAGGTCACCGGATTCAAAATGACGACGCTGACGGTCGCGCCGTTGTTGGGCGAGGCGATCCAGAGGATTCACAATTCAGAGTCGGTGTCATCGCTGTTTGAGATCAACGGCGCGCGCGCCGAGAGTTAGGTTACTTTTTTTCAGGAGAACGCTGTCATGGCCAAACAAATGCAATTGAAGGTCAAGTCCCGTACGGAAACGGGCAAGGGTGCCGTCAAACGAATGCGGGCGTCGGGAATCATTCCGGCGGTCGTCTATGGCGCCCACACCAAGCCGCTGAACATCGCGGTGGAAGTCACGGAAATGGACAAGGTGCTCCATGGCGCCACGGGAGAAAACGTGCTCGTGGACCTGCAGCTGACGGAGGACGGCAAGACGAACAATCGTCTCGCCCTCATTCAGGAAGTCCAGCATCACCCGTTTTTGGACGATATCCTGCACGTGGATTTTCACGAAGTCTCCGCGACGGAGAAACTGCACACGGCGGTGCCGGTCCGGCCCGTGGGCGAACCGGCCGGCGTGAAGACGGGCGGCGGCGTTCTGGAGTTCGTCATGCGCGAACTGCATGTCGAGTGTCTGCCGAAGGACCTGCCCGACATCATCGAGGTCAACGTGGAGAAGCTGGAGATCGGCCAGGGCATCCACGTCGGCGACATCACGCCGCCCGCGGGCGTGACCCTGCTCGACGACAAGGGACAGTCGGTGTTCATCGTGGCCGCGCCCATCGCGGAAGAAGAAGTGGCGGTCGCGGCGACGGAAGGATTGGCCGAGCCGGAAGTCATCGGCGCGAAGAAGGAAGAGGGCGAGGAAGGCGAAGCCGCGGCAGGCGATGCGAAGGGCAAGGCCGAAGGCAAACCAGCCGCCGGAGCACCGGGCAAAGCGGAAGCGGGCAAGCCAGCCGCAGGCGCAGCCGGCAAGGCGGAAGCGAAACCTGCCGCCGGCAAGGCGCCGGCTGCGGGCAAATCCGCGGCGGCGGGCAAATCGACGGCTCCGGGCAAAGGCGCGCCTGCCAAGCCCGAAGGCAAGAAGTAACGGGAGAACGCTGCGGTGTCGGCCCGGACAAAGCTGGTCGTCGGGCTGGGCAATCCCGGCAGGGAATACGCGGACACACGGCACAACGTCGGGTTTGCCGTGCTGGACCAGTTGGCCGGGGAAATGGATTGTTCTTTTCGAAACAGATGGAAGTTCGACGCCGCGCTGGCGGAGTCCGCGGTGAACGGTGAAAAGGTATTGCTGGTCAAACCGCAGACGTACATGAATCGGAGCGGCACCACCGTGGCGGCCCTGGTGCACTGGTTAAAAGTTGCGCCCGCGGAACTGCTGGTGGTGGTGGATGACGCCGATTTGCCGTTGGGCCAGATCCGGCTCCGCGCGGCGGGCGGCAGCGGCGGCCACAACGGACTGCGTTCGATCATCGAATCGCTCGGCGGGATCGAGAACTTCGCCCGGTTGCGGGTGGGGATCGGCCGGACCGGGCCGGTGGGCGGGGACATTACGGACCACGTGCTCGGGGAGTTTTCGGCGCCCGAACGGGAGACGGCGAAAAAAGCAATCGACACGGCGGTGGAAGCCGTCGCATGCTGTTTGAACGAAGGATTGGCGGCGGCGATGAATCAATTTAATCGAAAAACCCCGCGCGAAGCGGGACAGGAAGGAGCGTCGTCTTGAAGAAGTACGAAGGACTGTTCATTTTGGATATTGCGGGCCGGGAGGATTCGGAGAAAGACATTGTCGATCGAATCCAGAAGGCCATCGAGAACGCGGGGGGCCGCGTCGAGACCGTGCAGCGGATGGGAACGCGTCCGTTTGCCCGCACGTCGAAGGCGCGGACGGCGGGTTACTATGTGAACTTCATCTTTGAGGCGCCGCCGAAGGCGATTGCCGAGCTGGATGCGAAGTTTCCCATGGAAGCGGATGTGTTCCGCTGGCAGATTACCGAACCGATGCCCGAGATGCCGGAACGCGAGCCGCGGATGAAGGCGGAGGCGGAAGCCAAGGCGGTCCGGGAGTAGGCGAGCCATGGCAGCGTTCAACAAAGTGTTGCTCATGGGCAACCTGACGCGCGACCCGGAAGTGCGGTACACGCCAAAGGGAACGGCGATCGCCAATATCGGCCTGGCTGTCAACCGTGTCTGGACGAGCGAAAGCGGCGAGAAGAAGGAAGAGGTCACGTTTGTCGATGTCGAAGTCTGGGGACGGCAGGCCGAGACCATGGGGCAGTATCTGTCCAAGGGCCGTCCGTTGTTTGTCGAGGGACGGCTGAAGCTGGATTCCTGGGACGACAAGGAAACGGGACAGAAGCGGAGTAAATTGAAGGTCGTGTGCGAGAACTTTCAATTTCTCGGTGCGCCGAAGGCCGGAGCCGAGATCAGCGATCAATCGCCGGGCGGCGAGAAACCGCAACGCAGTCCGGCCCGGGGCGCCCGGCCGGCAGCGGCAGCGGCAGCGCCGGCAGGGGAAACTGAACAGGCGCCTCCGGCGGCGGAGGACGACAACATTCCATTTTGATGTTTACGAGAGGAAACCGGTAGACTTATGGCAAGAGAATTCGAACCACGAAGGCCGAAGCGCGACCGCGATGTCATCATCAAGCGCGACTGCAAACTTTGCATGGACCAGATCGCCATTGATTACAAACAGGCGGACCTGCTCAAGAAATTCATGACCGAGCGCGGACGGATTCTGCCCCGGCGGTTTACGGGCAACTGCGCCAAACATCAACGGCAACTGGCCACGGCGATCAAACGGGCGCGGGCGATGTTGTTGGTCCGCTAGACCCGAAACAAGGAAGCCTCATGAGCACCCAGATCATTTTGACAACGGGCGTCGAGCACCTCGGCGCGGAAGGCGACACCGTCACGGTCGCCGACGGTTACGCGCGCAATTTTTTGTTTCCCAAAGGGCTGGCCATGCCGGCCACGACGGGAAACCTGCGGCGGATCGGTACGCTGCGCAAGAAGCGCGACGAACTGCAGGCGGCGGAATTGAAGACCGCGCAGGACACGGTGACGAAGCTGACCAAGCAATCGTTCACCATCACGGCCTCGGCGGGTCCGGACGAGAAGCTGTACGGCTCGATCACGGCCGCTGATATTTCCGCGGCGTTGAAGCAGGAGGGCATCGAAGTCGATCGCAAGAAGATCGCGCTCGAACACCCGATCCGCTCGACGGGCGTGTACGACGTCGATGTGAAGCTGCATGCCGAGGTCAGCACGAAAGTGAAAATCTGGGTGGTCGCCGGCGAAGGCGCCGGGGCCGGTTCTGCCGGTGAGACCGAATCGAAGACCGAGAAATCGAAGAAGGCGAAGAAGAAGAAATAGCCGCGTGGGGACGGCTTATGGCTCCGGGCAAATCTCTCGCATCGGACAGATCCACGACGGCCTCCAGGGCCCTGCCGCTGGGAGGCGGCGCATCGCTCACCGCGCTGGCCCTGGATCGCGTCCTGCCGAACAGTCTTGACGCGGAAATCGCGGTGCTCGGCGCGATGTTGTTGAGTCCGCTCGAAGCCGGGTCGCAGGCCCGGGAACGCCTGACCGAAGAGAACTTCTATTATGCTGCCCACCAGGTGATCTTTCGCGAGATTGCCGCGCTGCAGGACGCGATGCAGGCTGTTGACAGTGTCACCCTGATGCAGCGGCTGCAGGACAAGAATCAGTTGGAAGAGGTGGGCGGCCCGGCCTACCTGGCGGACCTGGTTACGCGCGTGCCCACCACCGCCAACGTCGAGCATTACATCGACATCGTCTGGGAAAAGCATCTCCTGCGTCAACTGATCAATGCCGCGCACGACATCATCACGCGGTCGTTCGAGCAACAGGACGAGGTGAAGGCCTGGGTGGATGAGGTCGAACAGCAGATTTTCAACATCACCGCCGAGAAAGCGACAACGGGCGCGCGCCCGGTCAAGGATCTGATCAAGGACGCGATGGCCAGCATCGAACGCCTTTACGATCAGCGAGGCGCGGTCACGGGCATTTCCACGGGATTCCGGGACCTGGACAAGCTGACCTCGGGGCTGCATCCGGGCAACATGGTCGTCATTGCCGGCCGGCCGTCGATGGGCAAGACGGCGCTGGCGATGAACATCGCCGAGAACGTGGCGATCGATCAGGGGGTTGCGGTTGGCGTCTTCAGCCTCGAAATGTCGTCCGACGAGTTGGTCAAGCGCATGTTGTGCTCGCGGGCGAAGGTCAACCTGCACGCGGTACGCGACGGGTTTCTGGGCGAGAAGGATTTTCATCCGTTGACCTCGGCGGCGAGCCAGTTGATGAAGTCGCCACTGTATATTGACGATTCGGCCGGCCTGACCATCAATCAGATTCGCGCCCGGGGGCGTCGCATGAAATTGCAGTTCGACATTCGTTTGCTCGTGATCGATTACATGCAACTGGTGCGGTCCCCATCCCGTCGGGCCGAATTGAGCCGTCAGGTGGAGATTTCGGACATTTCGGCGGGGGTGAAGGCGCTCGCCAAGGAGTTGCAGCTCCCGATCATCGTGTTGAGCCAGTTGAATCGCCAGCCCGAACAGCGTGAAGGCGGTCGCCCGAAGCTGGCCGATTTGCGGGAGTCGGGCGCCATCGAACAGGACGCGGACCTGGTGGGACTGCTGGTCCGGCCCGAGGTGTACGCGGAAGAAGAAGGCGACAAGGCGGCTGAAAAAAACAAGGCCACGCTGATCATCGCCAAGCAGCGCAACGGCCCGACGGGCGACGTTCCGCTGACATTCCTAAACCAATACACACGCTTTGAAGATGCGGCCAAGGTGGATGACGAAGACGTGCCGGGCTTTGAGGGGAGTGAGGAATGAGGCGGCTGCTCCGTGGGCTTGTCGTTCTGACAGCCTTTTTCATCCAGCAACAACTTCAGGCGCAGGAAGAAGCGCCGATCGTGCGTGAGATCGAGGTTCGGTTTCTCGGACCTGAAACCGTCAACAAATCGGTGATTACCGCCAACACGCAGACTGCGGTTGGCAAACCGCGTTCCCGCGACACGATCGAGCAGGACGTGCGCAATCTCGTCGGCACGGGGTATTTCTCGGATGTCCGCGTACTGGAAGAACCCGTTGCCGACGGCGTAAAAGTCATTTACCAGGTGCAGGGGAAGGCCACGATCAGGGAAATCATGTTCGTGGGGAACAAGCAGTTCCCAGAGCCGCGCCTGAAACGGGAACTCGGTCAGAAGGTGGGTGACATCCTCGACGAGCGAAAGTCATTTGAGGAAGCGCAGAAGATTATCGAGCTTTACCAGAAGGCCGGTTATCCCGACATCAAGGCGGACCCGGAAATCAGCGTGGACAAGGACACTGGCAAGGCGCTGTTGCGATTCAAGATCACCGAAGGCTACCGCGTTTTTCTCAGGCAAATCCAGATCACGGGCAACAGGGCCTATCCGACGGCCCGGTTGCTGAAAACCATCAAGACCAAGAGACGGTGGTGGGGCTCCTGGCTCGCCGGCACGGGCGTGCTGAAGGACGAGGCGTTCAAGGACGACCTGGAAAAGCTCCGCGACTTGTACCAGTCGAACGGCTACATCGACATGGAGATCCGCGGCACCCGGGTCGAGCGCGTGGCTCCGAAATGGATCGTGGTGCATATCGATCTTTTTGAGGGTCAGCAGTACAAGGTGGGCGACATCAAGATCGAAGGCATCACCCTGTTTCCTCCGGCCGAGTTGCAGAAGCAACTCAAAATGAAGACCGGCCAGACGTTCACGCCCGACGGGCTTTCCAAGGACATCAAGGCGTTGCAGGATTACTACGGTGCGCGCGGTTACCTCGATACGTCGGTCGGCTCGGTCCGCAACCCGAACGTCAATACGGGCCGGATCGATCTCACCTACACGATTCGGGAGGGTCAATTAACCTACATTGACAAGATCAATATTCGCGGCAACACGAAGACAAAGGACAAGGTGATCCGTCGCGAGTTGGCCATCCTGCCGGGCGACGTCTACAACACGGTGAAGGTGGATGCGAGTGCGGAACGGTTGCGCAACCTCAATTACTTTTCGAAGGTGGACACCATCGCGGAGCCGACCCAGGTGCCCAACCGCAAGGACCTGGCGATCGACGTCGAGGAAAAACAGACCGGCACGGTGACCTTCGGCGCGGGCTTCAGTTCGGTGGACAGCCTGATCGGGTTTGTGGAACTCAAGCAGGCGAATTTCGATTTGTTCAACTGGCCGTCGTTTACGGGCGCGGGCCAGCATCTGAGCATTCTCGCGCAACTCGGATTCAAGCGACAGGATTACGTCCTGTCCTTCGTCGAGCCGTGGTTTCTGAATCAGAAATTGCTGTTCGGATTTGACGCCTTTCACCACGAGAGCAGTTTCCTGAGCAGCGAGTTCGTCGAAGGCCGGACCGGGATGGACTTGCGGTTTGAGAAAGCCGTGAACGAGTTTCTCCGTGCCGGACTCCAATATGGCATTCAGGAGATCACGTTGAACGTCTCCAAGACCGCGTCCCAGGAGATGCAATCCCAGAACGGCTCGGCCTTGCGGAGTTCGGTGTTGGGAACGCTGGTGTACGATTCGCGCGACAGTGTCTTCCTGACCATGCACGGGGATCGCACGGAGTTGTCGGCCGAAGTCGCAGGCGGCCCGTTTGGCGGCTCGGTGTCCATTTACAAACTGAACGCGAAGTCGGAGCTTTATTTCCCGTTGCTTAGCGGCCAGGTGCTGCAATTCAAAGGCGCCGCCGGGGTGGTCGATGCCTTTGGCCAGACCCGGGGCAGCGGACCGATTGTCGATGAAGACAAGAGCCCGTTTGAGGATCGGGTCAAGGTGGATGACGTGCCGATTTTCGATCGCTATTTTCTGGGGGGGCCGGATACGCTGCGCGGGTTTGGATTCCGCGATGTCGGCCCCAAAGACTTCAAACACCAGTCCGTCGGCGGCAACACGACTGTCAATGGAACCGTGGAGTACACGTACCCGATCGTTCCACGCGTGCGGGGGGCGGTGTTCTTCGACATCGGCGAGGTGGAGAAAGACTCCTTTTCGCTCAGCCTGAGCGACCTGAAATCCGACGCGGGCATCGGCTTCCGTCTGAACCTGCCGATCGGGCCGGTGCGGCTGGACTATGGCTACCCGATACAGACCGATCCGCAATCGGGCAAAAGCGGAAAATTTCAGTTTAGCGTTGGCTACCAGTTTTGATATAGTGAAGGTTCAAACCAGAGATGCAAAAGAAAGGCACTGCAAACAAATGAAGAATTCGTTGATGACGTTCGTCCTGAGCGCGCTTCTGTTGGTGGGCGCGACCGCCCGTTCCCAAACCTCCGCGGGACGCATTGTTACCGTGGATCTGAATCGGGTTTTTACCGAGTATTACAAGACGCCGATTGCGACCGCCAAATTGAAGGAAACGGTCGACACCTACAAGAAGGAACAGGAAGACATGGTTGTGGAGTTCCGCAAGGAAATTGACGACCTGAACAAGCTCAAGGATGACACCGACAAACCCGAGTACAGCGCCGAGGTGAAAGAACAGAAGAAGCGGGCCGTGCAGGAGAAATTGGCCGCCTCGCAAAAGACGCAGAACGACATTGCCGACTATCAGCGCACCCACCAGCAAATCCTCCAGCAACAAACGGATCGGATGCGCCAGACCATTCTGAATGAAATCAAGGATATCGTTACCAAGGAAGCCAAAGACCTTGGCTACACGATGGTGTTCGACAAGTCGGGCAACACCCTGAACGGCATCCCGCCACTCATCTATTCACTGGATTCGATGGATATCACCGACAGCATCATCAAGATCCTGAACAAGAACCAGCCCAAGACCAGCGAAATGCCGAAGACGAGCGAAATGCTGAAGACAAACGAATTGCCGAAACCCCAAGAGAAGAAGCCCGCAGCCAGGTAAGTGTGCAACTTACCGCGCGTGAGATCGCTGAAATGGTCGGCGGAACGCTCTCGGGCAATGCCGCCGAGGTTGTCACGGGTGTGGCCGGCATTCGCGAAGCGCAGGCGGGCGACCTCACGTTCGTCGGGACCCCAAAATACCTCTCGGCGGTCGCCACCACCCGGGCTTCCGTCATCCTGGTCGCGCGCAACGCGGCCGTCGAGTCTTCGCGCACCCTGTTGCGCGTGGACGATCCGACGGCGGCCTTCATGGAAGTCGTCCGCCGCCTGGTTCCGCCGCCGATCCGGTTTCGTCCGGCGATCGACCCGATGGCGCGGATCGCCCCGACCGCGAAACTCGGCCGGGAAGTATCCATCCAGCCGTTCGCGGTAATTGAAGACGGCGCCAGCATCGGCGACAACACGATTATCGGGGCCGGCAGCTACATCGGCCACGAATCACGAATCGGCAGCGATTGCTTCCTTTATCCCCGCGTGACGGTTCGGGAGCGCACGAAGCTGGGCAACCAGGTGATCGTGCACAGTGGCGCAGTGCTGGGCGCCGACGGGTTTGGCTACGAATTCTCCGGGGGCAGCCACAAGAAGATTCCCCAGCTTGGCAACGTGGAGATCGGCGACGACGTGGAGATCGGCGCGAACACCACGATCGACCGCGCGCGATTCGGCACGACGCGTGTGGGCCGCGGCACGAAGATCGACAATCTCGTGCAGATCGGCCACAACTGCGTCATCGGAGAGCATTGCATCATCTGCGGGCTGGTCGGCATCGCCGGCAGCGTGATCGTCGGCAATTACGTGACGATCGCGGGCCAGGTCGGCATTGCGGGACATCTCACGATCGGCGAGAAATCCACGATCATGGCGCAGGCGGGCGTCACCAAGGACGTCCCTGCCGGCTCCTTCATGCTCGGCGCGCCCGCCGTCCAGCACACGAAGTTCAAGCGCATGATCGCCGCGACCAATCGGCTTCCCGATCTCGCCGCCAAGGTGCACGAATTGGAACAGCAGATCGCCGAGATGCGCAGCCGCCTTTACAGCGGCCCGAAATAACCCTGCGCTGGATTGTCCCATCGGATGGGCATTGGCACACTCCGATCCAGCCAGATTGTCACACCGCTTGATTGTTTGATCGCCCTGTCTCGTGTAGAGTGGGTTGTGGCAACGGCAGTTGCAGGGAATCGGGGTCTGGCAGGCATCTCCGCTGCTAACAGCCTATCCTAAAACCGTGTAGCCGCAGGCTTTAGCCTGCGTTTTCCGCGCACCCGTAAAGGGTGCGGCTACAAGAACCCATGTTTTGGGATAGGTTACTAGAGCGAGGGGAAAAATCATGATTCGATTCGACAAACTCACCATCAAAGCCCAGGAAGCGCTGCAATCCGCGCAGGAGATCGCACAGAAGCTCAATCACCAGGAGGTGGACTGCGAGCACCTGCTGACAGCGTTGATCCAGCAGCCCGACGGCCTCGTGCGTCCGTTGCTGGAAAAACTCGGCGCCAACCCCGATGAAATTCTCCGTCGTCTCGATGAAGATCTGAACCGTCGTCCCCAGGTCCACGGAATCGATTCGACCCAGCTTTATCTCAGCAAACCGCTGCGCACGGCGATGGATGCGGCTTTCGCCCAGGCGGACAAACTCAAGGACCAGTTCGTCAGCACCGAACACGTGCTGCTCGGCATCGCCGAGACAACCAAATTGCTGAAGGTGAAGACGTCCGACATTTTGAAGGCGTTGCGGGATCTGCGCGGCACGACACAGGTCACCGACCAGAACCCCGAGGACAAATACCAGGCGCTCACCAAATACGGCCGCGACCTCACCGAGGATGCGCGCCGCGGCAAGCTCGATCCGGTGATCGGACGCGACACCGAAATCCGCCGGGTCATGCAGGTGCTCGAACGCCGGACCAAGAACAATCCCGTGTTGATTGGCGAACCCGGCGTGGGCAAGACGGCGATCGTGGAAGGGCTCGCGAGGCGCATTGTCAGCGGCGACGTGCCCGAAGGATTGAAGGGCAAACGACTGATCGCGATGGACATTGGCGCCATGCTCGCGGGCGCCAAGTATCGTGGCGAGTTTGAGGACCGCCTGAAGGCGTTTCTCAAGGAGGTGATCGCCTCCGAAGGCAAAATCATCCTGTTCATCGACGAATTGCACACGGTGGTGGGCGCCGGCAAGGCCGAGGGCGCGCCCGTGGATGCGGCGAACATGCTCAAACCGTCGCTGGCCCGGGGCGAACTGCATATGATTGGCGCCACGACGCTGGATGAGTATCGCAAGTACATCGAGAAGGACCCGGCCCTGGAGCGGCGATTCCAGCCGATTCAGGTGGGCGAGCCGAGCGTGGAAGACACGATCGCCATCCTGCGCGGGTTGAAGGAGCGCTACGAGGTGCACCACGGCGTGCGGATCCAGGACAGCGCGCTGGTGAGCGCGGCGGTGTTGTCGCACCGCTACATCGGCGATCGGTTTCTGCCGGACAAGGCGATCGACCTCATCGACGAGGCGGGTTCACGGTTGCGGATCGAACTGGATTCGATGCCCGAGGAGATCGACCAGATCGAGCGACGGATCATGCAATTGGAGATCGAGCGGACCGCGCTGAAGAAGGAGAACGACAAGGCCAGCAAGGACCGGCTCGGGAAGCTGGAAAACGAACTCGCCAATTTGCAGGAGCAGAGCAAGAAGCTCAAGGCGCAGTGGCAGAATGAAAAAGGGGTCGTGGACGAAATCCGCAGCCTCAAGTCGGCGCTTGAGTTGTCCAGGGAACAGGTCGAAAAGGCCAAACGCGACGGGGACCTGACGAAAGCCAGCGAGATCCAGTACGGACGATTGCCCGAGTTGGAGAAGAAACTGGCGGCGGCCGATGGGAAACTGGCGAAGGTCCAGAAGACAGGCAAGATGCTCACCGAAGAGGTCACCGAGAACGATATTGCCGAGGTGGTGGCCGCGTGGACGGGCATCCCGGTTTCCAGGCTGCTCGAAGGCGAACGCGAAAAGCTGGTCCATATGGAGGAACGTTTGCGCGAGCGCGTGGTCGGCCAGGACGAGGCCATCACCGCGGTTTCCAACGCGGTACGACGGGCCCGCAGCGGATTGCAGGATCCGAATCGGCCGATTGGCTCCTTCATCTTTCTCGGCCCGACAGGGGTGGGAAAGACGGAGCTGGCGCGCGCGCTGGCGGAGTTCCTGTTCGACGACGAGAACGCCCTGATCCGGATCGACATGAGCGAGTACATGGAGAAACACACCGTGGCGCGGCTCCTCGGCGCGCCTCCCGGCTACGTCGGCTACGAGGAGGGCGGTCAACTGACCGAGTCCGTGCGGCGTCGGCCCTATTCGGTCCTGTTGTTTGATGAAATCGAAAAGGCTCACCACGACGTGTTCAACGTGCTGTTGCAGATTCTGGATGACGGCCGGCTCACGGACGGCCAGGGACGCGCGGTGGATTTCAAGAACACGGTCATCATCATGACCAGCAATGTCGGCAGTGAAGCGTGGAGCGAGCAGCGGGGAGCGACGCCCGACGACATTCAACGCTTCACGCTCAACGCGCTACGCTCCACGTTCCGCCCCGAGTTCCTGAATCGGGTGGACGAGATCATTATTTTCCCCGGGCTGAGCGTGGAACACATCCGCAAGATCGTGGAGATCCAGTTGGCCCGCGTACAGAAACGGCTCGTGGAGCAGAACCTCACGTTGACGGTGAGTGAGGCTGCCAAGGATTTGATCGCCCGTGAAGGGTACGACCCGATGTTCGGCGCCCGCCCGCTGAAGCGCGTCATCCAGAAAAAAATCCTCGACGCCCTTTCGCTGGAAATCCTGTCCGGCAAGTTCAAGGAAGGCGACAGGATCGAAGCGGCGGTCGATAAGAAAGCCGGCGACAAACTGATCTTCCGCAAGATGTAGAGCGCCTGACAAAACCCGTTGTGCGAGGGTTTTGTCAGGAGGCCTTAGTTTTTATCCGAAGTTTGAGGGATAGGTTTGTTGGAAAAGCCCGGCTGGAGAACCACGGGGCCGGACGCCAGTTGGCTGCCAGCGAATTCTGGTTTGACCCGTTTTGACATGCCGGGTTCCTTGCTGGCGGCGGGTTTCAGACCGGCATCCGCTTGTTTGGCACCGAGAGGCGCGACGGCTGTCCTGGCCGGCGTGGATTCGTACCGCAACTCGACCGGACCCAGGCGGATTGACGCCTCGTGCTGCAATTTGACCGCCAGAATCCGTTCGCCGTTCACGAACGTGCCATTGGTCGAATTGAAGTCGTGCAATTGATACCCCTCCCCATCACGCACCAGAATTCCGTGGCAGCTTGAGACGTTGGAATCGTTGATGCAGATGGCATTGCCAGCGGCCCGTCCGAATGTGATGAGGTTTTCGGTCAGATCGATCGTTCCTGCGATCTCACTTGGTGAAATTATGTGCAATCTTGGCATGGTTCATTCGCTTTCTTGACAGTTAAACTATTTCGCGACCCAATGACTATCTTAGCGGAGGTATCGTGCCGAGTCAAAGAGGCTTCTTGAAATAGCCGGCGCCTCCGGTGCAGAATTGGCAAGCGCTAATGGATGAATGACCGGTTCACCATAGTGACACAGAGAACACAGAGCCTCTGAGAGCTCCGTGCCTCTGTGGTTCAATCTGCCGTTCAGTTGGGTCGGTTTTCCACAAGAAGTCTAGTCAAGCAGCCGCTGGGTGATGCCGCTGTAGGCGTCGATGCGGCGGTCACGGAGGAAGGGCCAGTGCTGGCGCGTGATCTCGACCTGTTTGAGGTCGCATTTGGCGAGTAGGATTTCTTCCTGGCCGTGGCCCGCTTGAGCGATGATTTCGCCGAACGGATCGCACACGAACGAGCCGCCCCAGAATTCCAGCGCGCCTTCGAAACCGGTTCGATTCGCCGCGGCGACGAAACAACCGTTGGCAATGGCGTGGGACCGCTGGATGGTCATCCAGGCGTCGTATTGTTTCGCCCCGAACTTTTTCTTCTCGCGCTGGTGCCAGCCGATGGCGGTCGGATAGAACAGGATTTGCGCGCCTTTCAGGGCGGTAAGTCGCGCGGCTTCCGGATACCACTGGTCCCAACAAACGAGCGTGCCAATGTCGGCGTGCTTCGTGGAAAAGGTCTGAAACCCGAGATCGCCCGGCGTGAAGTAGAATTTTTCGTAATAGAGCGGGTCGTCGGGAATGTGCATCTTGCGGTACTTGCCGACGAGTTTGCCATTGGCGTCAAAGACGATGGCGGTGTTGTGATAAACGCCCGCGCGCCGTCTTTCGAAGATCGAGCCGATGAGGGTGATCCGGTGCTTGCGGGCGAGTTTCGACAGGGCTTCCGTGGTCGGGCCGGGAATCGGCTCGGCCAGTTTGAAGAAAGCGTGATTTTCCGACTGACAGAAGTACCGGGAGCGGAACAGTTCGGGCAGGCAGACGATCTGGGCGCCGCGCCGGGCGGCCTGTTCGACGTGGGCCAGCGCCCTGTCGAGATTGTCTGCGGGCTGCGGGCTGCAACGCATCTGGACCAGGCCGAGGGTAACGATATGTTTCGCAGTTGCCATGAGCGGGACCGGATTTTCCCGCCTCACGATGACGAAACTCTTGCATTGCTGCAAGGAATTTGTTTCCTTGTCTGAAAAACCGAGGGAAATGTCGCATGCATTTTGTTCCATCGAAGATCTTCTTCACCAAAGGTGTGGGCACGCACAAGCACGAGTTGCGCAGCTTCGAACTGGCGTTGCGCGACGCGGGCATTGAGAAATGCAACCTGGTCCACGTGTCCAGCATTTTGCCGCCGCGCTGCAAAATCATTTCGCGCAAGCAGGGCCAGACATTGATTCAGCCCGGGCAGATCACGTTTGCCGTCACGGCCCGGTTGTGCACCAACGAGCCGCATCGGCTGGTCGCCGCCTCGATCGGCGTGGCGCAGCCGGCGGAGGAAGACGCCTACGGTTATTTGAGCGAATGGTACGCCTACGGGCAGAACGATACCCAGGCGGGCAATTTCGCGGAGGAACTGGCGGCGTCCATGCTGGCCTCGACGCAGGGAGTAGAATTCAACGAGGATGCAAGCTGGGACGAAAAGGAAGAGGTGTACAAGCTCAGTGGCAAGATCGTGCGCACGACGAATTGCACGCAGACGGCGGTCGGCAATCCCCAGGGGATGTACTCGACGGTGGTGGCGGCGGGGATCCTGCTCTTTTGAGTCGTACGAGACGGGATTGAGTTCGGCGAGAAAGGGGCTATGATACAGCAACCGTGAAGAACGAAGTTGTAGAGGTCCAGGTCCGCGGAGTATTGCCCACCACCAACGGGTGTGCCGTGTTTGTCGGCAACTCCGAGAAGACGTTTGTGATTTACGTCGATCACAGTGTGGGGGCGGCGATCACGATGTTTTTGCGCAACACGCCGAAGGAGCGGCCGCTGACGCATGATTTGATCGGACACATCTTTAACGGCCTGGGGACCACGGTGGAGCGAGTGGTCATTAACGACCTCAAGAACAGCACCTATTTTGCGCGGTTGATTTTGCGGACGGAAAACGAGCTGGGGAAGAAGATTCTGGAGATCGACGCCCGGCCGAGCGACTGCATCGCGCTGGCGGTGCTTCAGAAAAGCCCCATCTATGTCGCCAACAAAGTGTTCCATGCCGTCGAGGACATGTCGGAAGTGCTCAAGCGGATGAATGAAGAAGGCGGCGAAGGATTTGCCAGTCAGGAAGAAGAACCAGAGTAATCGTTCCGCCCGTTTTTACCACCACGGCCGGTCCACCCAGTACACGAAAATCGAGTAGCCGATCACCGCCCTGGGCGGCCTCTCCCGGAGGGGTTTGTAAAACGCCCTGCCCGCCTCATTCAAGTAGACGCCATCGAGGACGGTAGCGCTCACCGCCACGTAACCGGGCAGTTGCGGCGCGCGAACGAGATTCTCGGCAAAGAACGGCGAGCCCGGAAGGTACGTGCATTGGATTCCATAGTAAATCGGCTCCGCCGTGCCGAAGTAAGCCAGGTTGATGTGCTGAACGTTTTGCTCATCCATCCATTTTTTCAACGGTTTCAGGTCTTGTCCCCAGTCGAGATTCGAGTCGGCAAGATACTTGTAACCGTTGCGTGGACCGCCCGCGAACTGGTTGAAGAACGCCAGATAGTGCGGGCAAACACGCGCAAATTCGAACAGCCAGAACAGACTCAAACCGATCAACAAGGTGTAACCACTTTTCTGTCGGCCTCTCAGGAGCTCTGAAATGCACAGGGCTGCCAGGAGCAGCACGAACGGGTAAATGGGCAGGATATGTCGCAAGCCGATGTTCAGCCTGGCGGTCATGGCGGACCCGAGATAGAAGGCGATGGGCACCAGCAGGAAGGCCTCGTCCCGCAAGAAGAGCCTCCAACGTTTTGCGCAGAGGATCAGGCCGCCCATCAGCATCAGGAGGAGAGCCACCGGCGTTTTGATGAGGAAGGCGACGGGAAAATAATACCACCAACCTTCAATGCCATACTGCCCGCCAAGGAAAGCGCCACGAAACTGAGCCTTGGCCTGGCCCAGCAGGAAACCTTCGGTGTATGCATTGGGTAGGAGGCGGTGCGCGTCGATCCAGCCCACGGTTCTCGCGAGAAAGGGTGTCCGTCGCAACGTCAAGGGATCGTTTTCGAAGTGGAAGAACCAGGTCGAAGAGGGGCTCGGAGCATGACGAAAACCGTAAATCGCCCAGATCGTTCCCCAACAGGCCACGGCCAGCACGATCACCACGGCGATTGCCAGGAGCATCTTGTGGAAGCGCAAAGCGATTTGCCTCTCGGGACCGATGCGACAGGTCCAGGAATCCTCTCGGCACACACGAACGGCCAGCAGCAGCAGGATGACCGGGCCAAGGATGACCGCCGAGAACTTGCTGACAACGGAAAGGGCAAGAAACACCGTCAGTCCGACCAGATTCCCGAGCGTCACGGTGCGCGCGGTCCGCCACAGGAAGTAGAGCGTGCCGAAAAAGAAACAAACGATTCCAAAATCGGTGGTCACCAGGGAGGCGTGCGCGAGAAGATTCGGTTCGACGCAGTAGAAGGCCAGCGTGATCGCCGCGGGCCAGAATCCCAACCATTCGTGAACCCAACTGAAAATCAACACGCCCAGCAACAGGCCGAGTAGGACGATCATGAACCGTGAGCGGTAGAGCATTCCATCCGCGTCGTTTTCCGCATACAGAAAGTGGTGACAGAAGATGAACTGACCCATTCCCACCCATTCCGCTGCGGGAATCGGGTCGATCGTGCGGAGATCGATTTTGATGTTGGGAATCGCCAGCAGGGGTAAGGCCGCCCACATGCGCAGGAAAGGCGGGTGTTCGGGATCCGTACGGTAATCGTGATACTTCAGTGCGGCGTAGCCCCCGGTAACGTGCTGTGCCTCGTCCCACGTGGCGGATTGCCGAGTGTAACTGCCGACCGTGAGTCCGATGAACACAGCGGCGAAACCGAGCAGGAGCGCGGCGATCGCGATGCAGTTGGGAGCTTTCATGCGCGCAAAGGTTACCACCATGGGCGATCAATCCAATACACGAAAATGGAATGGCCGATCACCGTCACGGGCTCGCGCTTGAGGAGTGGCTGGTAAAACTCCCGCATCTTGTCGCTAAAACCGAGGCCGCCGTGGAGATTCTGGACACTCACGGCAACATAGCCCGGTAACTGTGGCTCGGTGATGTTCCGGGCATAGAAGAACGGCTCCCCCTGCAAATGGGTGCAGTCAATGTGGTAATAGGACGGATCGGCTGTGCCGAAGTAACTGAGATTGATGTGACGCACCTCGTGCGCGTCCATCCAGCGTTTCAACCCCTTCAGATCCTGTCCCCAGTCGAGATTGGAATCCACCAGCCAGTGTTGTCCCTGGCTCGGTCCGCCCGCAATCACGTTGAAATACGCCAGGAAATCCGGCCAAACGAACACCCCTTCCAGGATGGCAAGCCCCACGAGCCCGGCGACAACGTATGGAGGAATCCACCGACGCAATTCGGCGATGGTTTTGCCGCACAGCATTACCACGAGTGGGTACAGCGGCAGGATATGGCGAAGGCCTATGTTGATATTCATGTTCATCGAGGCGGCCATGTACACGGCCATGGGCGCGAGAATGAAGGCTTCCTTCTCCAGCAGCGTGCCGCGTCGCACAGCGCACCCTACGATTCCTCCGAAAAAGAGTACCAGAATCGTCACCCGCGTTTTCACCAGAAACGCGAGCGGAAAATAATACCACCAACCTTCCAGGCTGTACTGCCCTGCCAGGTAGGACGGGACCTGTTGGATGGTAGCCATGCGGTAGGCCAGACCCTGGCCGTAGGCGTTGGGCAGAAGATGATGCTGATCGATCCACCCCATCAGGGCCGCTGTTCGCGGAGCGAATTGCTGCATCGCGGGCGTTGTCCGCAGGTGGACGCTTTCGGCTGCCCAGGGCGTCGGTGCGTATTGAAAACCGTAGATACCCCAGATCGCCACATACGTTACGCCGATCACCACGGCCATGATGGACCCGGCCATCAGGACTTTTTCCTTGAACGATTTCGCTTCCACTGGCGAACCCGGACACGGCCACGGGGCGCGACGGCACACCGGAAGCATCAACCCGAGGGGCACGATGGCCCAGAGAAACAGCGCGCTGAATTTGCTGACTTGCGCCAGTGCCAGAAATGCCGCCAGACCCAGCACGTTTGATACGCGGCAGTCGCGCGTCGTTCGCCAGAGAAAATACAGGGTGCCAAAGATAAAGCAGGTGACACCCAGATCGGTGGTCGCCAGGCTTGAATGAGCCAGAAGATTGGGCTCGCTTGCATACAGCGCCAACGTCCCGACGGCCGGCCAGAAACCGTACCAATCCCGGACCCAACCGAACAGAAGAAAGCCGAGCAGCACCCCCAACAGCACGATCATGAAACGCGCCCGGTACAGAAGCCGATCCGCGTCGTTGTCCACGTACAGAAACTTGTGACTGAAAGTATACGGGTTGCCGGAGACCCACGATGGGTCATTGGTGGCCATCTGGATGTTCGGCATTCCCAGCAGCGGCAGAACGCTCCACATGCGCACCAGCGGCGGATGCTCCGCAATTAGCCGATAATCCTGCAACTTGCATTCAACGTAGCCGGCGGCTACGAACGCCGTCTCATCCCACGTGCTCGATTTTTGCACGTAGCTGGTGACGGTAAGGGTGATGAACATAAAGGTGAATGTGCCAAGCACAATCGCCGTCTGAATCCGCTCCCGTCGAGTCATGGCCGCGAATTGTAGTCGCTGTCCTCGACGGCTGCTACAAAATCCTTCTCTACCGCCAGGGTTTCTCCACCCAGTAGATGCGGATGGAATAGCCAATCACCGCCACCGGCTCGGATTCCAGCAGTTTCTTGTATAGGTCCGGGCGGGGCGGGTTTGTCGAGAGCCCGAGCAGGTTCTGTACGCTGACGGCCACGTATCCGGGCAGTCGCAGATGGGTGTCCCGTCCTTCGGCGAAGAACGGGGACGGATACAGATAGGAACAGTTGATTCCGTAATAAGCGGGATCGGCGATTCCAAAGTAACTCAGGTTGATCGCACGCACGCCGTTGTTGTCCATCCACTTCTTCAGTCCTTTCAGGTCCTGGCCCCAGTCGATATTGGAATCGGCCAGGTACTTGTAGCCGTTGCGAGGGCCGCCGATGAATTGATTGAAGAAGGAGAGGAAATGGGGGTAGACGAATGCAACCTCATCCACCTGGAGCAGGCACAACGCGCCCAGCATGACGTGCAGAGCCCTTCGTCGTTGAAGCCAAAGCTCCTGCACGGCCCTGCCCGCAAGGAGAAGGACAAATGGATAAATCGGCAGGATGTGTCTCAATCCGATATTCAGGTTCTGCGTCATGGCGGCAACCCCGTAGAGCATCGGCGGCACCAGCAGAAAGATATCCCTGGCCCAAAATCCTTCCCGTCGCACGCCCACCAGCACGAGTCCCGAGCCAAACAAAAGAAGAAGGGCGATGGGGGTTTTGATGGCGAACGCGACGGGGAAATAATACCACCAACCGGTTTCATTGATGTGTCCCGCAAGGTACGTGGGGTGTTCCTGCCCCAACCCCTGGCCGAGCAGAAAGCCCTGGGTGCAGATGCTCGGCAGCCAATGGTGTTTGTCAATCCAATTGAGGATTCCTGTGAAACGGGGGGGATGTTGGAACGTGTTGGGGTTGGTGTGCAGGCTGAGAAGTCCGCTGCCTTTGGGAGCGGGAGCATACCGGAAGTCATACACAGCCCACATGGCGATATAGCAGGTGACCACCAGAACGGCTGCGATCGACAAAGCCGCCAGCATCTTTCCCTTCCGTGAGACAATTTCCCGCTGGGAGCCAAAGTCATACGCCCACGGCTCGCTCCGCAGGATTCGCACCAGGAAGAGCGCGGCCATCATTGGCCACAAGGTCAGCGCAGAGAATTTACCGACTTGTGCCAGGGCAAACAAGGCGACGAACAGCAGCCCATTCGGAATCGTCAACCGCCGACAAGTGCGCCACAGGAAGTACAACGCGCCAAACATGAAACAGGTGACTCCCATATCCGTCGTCACCAGGCTTGCGTGCGCCAGCATGTTTGGTTCTGTCGTGTAGAGTGCCAGGACGATGACGGCCGGCCAGAAGCCGTACAATTCCTGTGCCCACCGAAACACAAAGACGCCGAGCACCAGGCCGAGGATCACGATCATGAAACGGGCGGGATACAGCAACCGGTCCCCATCGTTCTTCTCATAATAAAACTCGTGGCTGAAAGCCAGCCGGTCGAAGCGAGGCCAATAAACGCTGTTGGTGTCAAAATCGATGTGGCTCATGGCGAGCAGCGGCAAGGCAGCCCACATCCGCAGCAACGGCGGGTGTTCGGGATCAACCCGGTAATCACCCAGTGTAAGGGCGGCATAGCCCTCGACGAGGTGTCCCGGCTCGTCTCCCGTCGCGGACTGCTGGATATAGCTGCCAACCGTAAGAATCGAAAAGGCGAAAGCGAAGACAAGCAACATGACCACCGTTCGGATCCGCTTTGCTGGACTCATGGCTCCTCATCCTAACGGCTGGTGGTTGACAACGCAACGCTTCGACTTGTGTCAGATGACGGCGCGGCTGCCGGAGATTTTACTCTCTGGAAGAGAGCGATGTAGGAAAGTACGTACAATCCCAGAGCGAGCAACAGCAGGTACCGAAAACGAACGAAACGCGGAAGACCCTCCTGTCCGCCAACCGATGGGATGGCGATTGGTTCACAGGCCTTTGTTGTCCCCAAGCTCCGGCGTCTCGTCCTTCTCGATGATGATCTCACGCACGGTCTTGCCCGAGGGGATCATCGGCATCACATGCTCGGTGTACGGTACGATGACGTCGAGCACGTACGGTTCATTGGCCGCGAGCATGCGCTGCAGCGCGGCCCGCAGTTCGCTCTTGCGCACGACCCGCTCGGCGGGGACGTTGAACCCTTTTGCGATGGCGACGAAATCGGGATAAATCTGGTGGGGGTTTTGCGGATCGCCCAGATAAGTGTGGCCACGGTTCGATTGATAGAAGCGATCTTCCCACTGCACGACCATGCCCAGGTGCTGGTTGTTAAGAACCAACGCCTTGGCGGCGATGCGTTCGATGTGCGCCGTCGCCAGTTCCTGAATGTTCATCAGGAACGAACCATCCCCGTCGATGTCGACTACCTGCTTGTCGGGATGGGCTACCTTCGCGCCGAGCGCGGCCGGATAACCGTACCCCATGGCGCCGAGGCCCGCCGACGTGAGGAACGTGCGCGGATGCTTGAACTTGTAGTACTGCCCCGCCCACATCTGATGCTGGCCGACGCCGGTGGTGATGATCGCGTCGCCGTGCGTGAGTTCGTCCAGCAATTCGATGACGTATTGGGGCATGATGATTTCGCTGACGTCGCCCTTGAGGAATTCGCGGACGTACTGCGACTTGAGCACCTCGTCGGTGACTCGGTAGCGGAACGGGAACTTCGCCTTCCACTCGGCAATCTGCCTGTGCCAGGCATCGAATTTCCCGCCTTTGACAACCCGATTGAGTTGTTGGAGGGCGTATTTGATGTCGCTGACCACGGGCAGATGGGCGACCTTGTTCTTGTTGATTTCACTGGGATCAACATCAATGTGGACAATGGTGCCGTGCTTGGCGAACTCGCTGACATTGCCCGTGACGCGGTCGTCAAACCGCACGCCAAACGCCAGCAGGAGGTCAGACTTGTCCACGGCGTAATTGGCGTAGACGGTGCCGTGCATGCCCAGCCACCGTAGCGACAGCCGATGATCGGCGGGAATCGCCCCAATGCCCATCAGCGTCGTGGTCACGGGAATATTGGTTTTCTCCGCAAACTCGAGCAACTCGGCGCTGGCATTGGCAGAAATGATACCGCCACCGCAGTACAGAACCGGACGCTCGCTCTTTTCGATCAGTCCGGCAATTTCGTTGACGGCGATGTCGCTGATTCTCTTGTCGGGATTGTAGCCGCGGAGATTCACCTTGTCCGGAAACACCGGCCGGCAACTGCTCTGTTGAACGTCCTTCGGGATGTCGATAACAACCGGACCGGGCCGACCCGTGGAGGCGATATGAAACGCTTCTTTGATGACGCGCGGAATATCCTCGACGTTCATCACCAGGTAACTGTGTTTGACGACCGGCAAGGTCACACCGAACACGTCGGTCTCCTGGAAAGCGCCCTTGCCGATCATCGGGCGGGGCACTTGTCCCGTGATGGCGATCATCGGGATGGAATCCAGGAACGCGTCAGCGATACCGGTCACCAGATTCGTCGCGCCGGGACCGCTGGTGGCGAGACAAACGCCGGGTTTGCCGCAGGCCCGTGCGTAGGCCTCCGCGGCGAACGCTTCACCCTGCTCGTGCCGGGGCAGGATCGTGCGGATCTTCTTCGAGCGCGTCAGGGACTGATGCAATTCCATGCTGGCACCCCCGGGGTAGCCGAACACGACCTCCACGCCTTCCCGCTCCAGGCAGTGGATAACAATGTCCGCCCCGCGCATCAGGGGCCGTTCTTCAGCAGCACCTTCGACCTTCGGTGCTGTTGTCTTTGCCCGTTTTTGGGTCGCGACATTCGGATTCTTTGGCATAAAACGATGAAAAGCTATGGAATTTGGACACCTGCTTATACCCCCCCTGCGGCCATGAATCAACGCAAATTGCCAACCACCGGCAGCCGTGGGCCGGAACCGGGCAATGCATCGATGCATTTTACCTGTTGACAGAAAGGAGGGGACTCTGTAACTTATGTGGCAATGGCAACCCGCCGCGACGCGGGCCATATTCCCAACCGCGCGGGTAGTAGAAACCCAAATCACACTATGACGGAGGTTAATAGAATGAGAAGACTTCTCAAAATGAAGCTCAAGGGCTTCACGCTGATCGAATTGCTAGTTGTAATCGCGATCATCGGAATTCTGGCGGCTATGCTGCTGCCCGCGCTCAACCAGGCACGTGAAAAGGCGCGCCGCGCCAACTGCTTGAGTAATCTGAAACAGATCGGTCTTGGGATCGGTATGTACGCCGACAGCTACGGTGGACGCGTATGCTGGGACGGCAGTGCACACATGCAAACGCCCTACACTTCGTTCAGTCTGTTGAGCAATGTGGTGACCTCGGCGAAGGTTTATGCCTGCCCAAGTTCTACTGAAGCTGCAGCCACAAGTTATCCGCTCGTAAAGCCGCAGGACAGTTACATCTTGGTTCCTTCCCTGATCTGGCAGGACATACCGGACTCGATCTTGGCTTTTGATCGGATGGAGTCGGTGGGTGGCGCAGTGGGACATACTTATAGCAAAAACTCGCCCTGGAGCGGGACTGGGCCTCACAAGATCAATGGCGGCAACGTTCTGTTCAATGACGGGCATGTGCAATGGGCTGTTGCTCTTCCTTCGACCCCTGGTACGAATGGAACGGCAATGCATCTTCAGCCCAATTGATCGTTTCCTTGGTTTGTAATCGACGCAGACCCCGACACGAAAGTGTCGGGGTTTGTGTTTTTTTGCATCCTTTTCCCTGGCTCTGAGTTTCGACCTGATTGTTCCCTCTGTTCCAAATGCGCTTTCCCAGAAAACGAACTGCCGGACTGGTACTCGTAGCACTCCTGCCGCTGTTGAGCTTCCCACTGAGTTGGTTGCCCCAGCACAAGGCGCATTATCGCTTTCTCCTGTTGCTGCCGATCTCGGCAGGTGTGGCGGTGGTGTTGCTTTTGGAGATGGCAACCGAGTTCTGGGGCGGCAAGCGGCCGGGCGCCCTGACTCACCATCGCGCTTCGATGGATGACGAAGCCTCTTCAATGACAGGCCGATCCTTGCCAGGATTTGTCTGGCCTTTGTCAGCCGTATTCGTCAGTTGGCTGCTCGCGGTGCGCGGCAGCCAACATCCGTATGTGTCCATCGATGTTCTCTTGACCATGTTGGGCCAGGTCGCCGTCTTTATCGTGGCGACACGGTGCCCTGTGAAACTGCGTCGGGAGTTGTGCTGGGTTTGGCTGATGGTGGCGGCCCTGGTTGCTGCCAACGGGCTTGCTCGATTGTGGAGCGAGCCGGAGTTCGTCTCGACCATCGGCAATTGGAATTTTCTGGGGGCCTATCTGGCTGCCGCGATTGCGCTGGGAGTGATGCTGCGGGACAAACGGGCGAACCTTATTTGTCTGTTGTTGCTGGTGGCACTCTGTTTCTGCCGGTCCCGTGGGGCCTGGCTGGCCCTTGCAACCACCACGGTGCTGTGGTTGCTCTTGGGAACTTCGGGCAATGCCACCACCCGGGTCCTCTGCAGAATGGGTGGCCTCACCCTGGTGTTGGCGGCCGTCTTCCTGGGACGGAGCTACGCAATCCGCGAGTGGCGAACCGAGGTGCGTCCGTTGATTTGGGAGTCGACGCTGCGGATGGTCGCCGCCCGCCCCCTGCTCGGCCATGGGTTGGGAACATTTGTGATGGAATACCCCCAGTTCCGGTTGCCGGAGTATTTTCGGCGGAGCCGGGCCACCAATGTCACGGATCACGCGCATAATGAGTTGCTGGAAATCACCGCCGAGCAGGGGCTCCTCGGTCTTGCGGCGACTCTGTGGTTGTGGGGAGCGGCATTTTCAAGGGGCATACGCTCACTTCCGGTTTCAGGCGAAGAACGGCGTTGGGGCCTGGGAATTCTGGGCGCAGCCACGGTGCTGCTGGTCCATGGAATGTTGGATGTCGGCGTAAGGTACCCGCCCAACCAGGCCTTGTTATGGTTTCTGCTGGGGCTGATGTGGAGCGGGAGCGGACGGACCGATGACTCGCGGGAGCCCTCGGGGACGCTCGCAGCAAGTCCCCCGATTCGAGCCGGGGGGCTTATGTCGTTTGCGCGGCGCGGCGCGGCTGCGCTGTGTCTTTTGGGCGTTGTCTGGATCACGGTCGCCGGCATCGTGCGACCGTTGATGGCGGATGTCTGGGAGCGACGGGCCCGGTTGGCCGAGGAAGGCGGCCGACTGGAAGAAGCAGCAACAGACGCCCGCCGCTCGTTGGGCTTTCAGCCATTCCGTCCAACCGTACGCTATTTTCTGGCAGGCGTCCTGGCTCGGTCTACTGACGCTGCTGCCCGCGATCAGGCTATTCAGGAATGTCTGGAAATCGAGGAGCTGTTCCCCAATTACGCGGATGTGACCTATAACCTGGGCCAACTCTATCTCCTGCAGAATCAGCCCCAACGGGCACTACCGTATCTGACGCGCGCCGTTGAAATCAATCCTTATCCTGCCGAGCGTCATGTGGCGCTCGCTTCTGCCTGTGCGCAATTGGGTCAAACCAACATCGCCCGCGCCCATCTCGGAGAGGCACTTCGTCTCGATCCACAGAATCAAACAGCCCTCCGTCTCCTGGCAGAACTTGACCAAGAACAGGCGCCGTGACCGGCGCGGCTTTTGAACGTTTTTGACAATCGCCGCCAAACCCGCTACGCTGAGCCTTGCGTGAGAAAAATGAAGGCGGGGATTCCCAAAAAAACGGTGTATCGACTCAGCGTGTATATGCGCTGTCTGGAGCAAATGCGCGAGGATGGGGTGAAGACGGCATCGAGCCACGGCTTGGCGCAGGCCGCCGGCGTGAAGCCGACCCAACTGCGCAAAGATATCACCTGCTTCGGTCATTTCGGGACGCGCGGGCTCGGCTACGACGTCGAGACGCTCCATGACAAGATCGCCGAAGTGCTCGGGCGCAAGCGTTTGCAGCCGGTGGTGCTGGTTGGCGTGGGACATCTTGGTGCCGCGCTGCTGGCGTACAAGGAATTTCAAAAGGAGAGTTTTGAAATCTCTGCGGGGTTTGATATCGATACCAAACGCCACCGGCGCAAGACATTTCATCAGCCGATTTATCCGCTGGACAAGCTGGAGAAATACGTCCGACAACATGCCGTCAAGATGGCCATTGTTACCGTGCCCCCGCTCGCCGCTCAGGACGTTGCCAATCGTCTCATTGGCGCCGGTGTGACCGCCATCCTCAATTTCGCGCCCGTTGTCCTGCGTGTTCCCAGCAACGTCGTTGTCAGTAGTGTCAACCTCGCCATCGAACTGGAAAACCTCAGTTATTTCCGCTCGCTCGCCGAGGGTTGAGATTGCCCGACCCGGTTGGCCGGGTCGAAGTGCAACGGAGGATGTGCCCCCATGGTAATCGCACTCGGTGAGGATTGTCCTGCGCGGGGATGATCGGGACAAGCCTGCTTGATCTCGTGGTGGATTGCTGATTCACTGAAGACCATATGAACTCCGACCAGCCTCGACAAGTGACCGGCCGGTCCGCTGAATCAAAAATGCAATTCAGAAGGCTGGATTGGCTGCTGGCGTTCGCCCTGGTGGCTGCCACCTTCCTGGCCTATCAGCCGGTCTGGCGCGGGCTGCCGATCTGGGACGATGGCCAGCTCATGGCAAACGCGGAGTTGGCTTCGCTGCATGGTTTGGCACGGATCTGGTTTGAGCTCGGAGCTACCCTCCACTACTTCCCGTTGCTCTATACGGCGTTCTGGCTGCAGGGAGAACTTTGGCGCGGCTCGACCTTGGGGCATCACCTGGTCAGCATCGCGTGTCATGCCGCCAGCGCCTTGCTGGTGTTGGTGATTCTGCGCCGCTTGCGGGTGAAAGGTGCCTGGCTTGCCGCGTCGGTGTTTGCGCTGCATCCCGTGAACGTTGAATCCGTGGCCTGGATCAGCGAACTCAAGAATACGATGTCGGGACTGTTCTATCTCAGCGCAACGCTGGTATATCTGAAATTCGACGACACACGAAAACGGTCGTGGTTCATCCTCGCGGCAGGATTGTTCTTGTGCGGTTTGTTGAGCAAGACGACCGTGGTGGTGTGGCCATTGGCAATGATGGTGATCTTGTGGTGGAAACGCGGCGTGCTCACCTGGAAACGGGATGTGTTGCCCCTGGTCCCGCTCCTGGCTCTAGCAGTTGTGGAGGGGTGGATGACCATTCACGTCGAACGCGGATATATGGGCGCACCGGGCGCTGAACTGCAACTCACATTGGTACATCGGTTTCTCATTGCCGGTCGCGTCTGCTGGTTTTACCTCGGCAAGCTGCTCTGGCCGCTTGACCTGTGCCCGATCTATCCCCGCTGGCAAATCAATTCTGTGGCGTTGACGGACTACCTGTATCCCACCGGAATCCTGGTTTTATTGTTCCTTCTGTGGGCTCTACGGAACAGGAGCCGGGCTCCGCTCGCCGCCATGTTGTTTTTTGTTGGAACGCTTTCTCCAGTTCTCGGCATGATATCTTTCTCGTATTTTTGGTATTCATTCGTTGCCGACCACTACCAATACCTGGCGGGCCTGGGCATTCTCGCGATGCTGGCGGCCAGTGGCACACGGTTCCAGGAGACATCGGGACGATTACCCCGCCCTATTGGAATCAGCCTCTGCCTCGTCCTGCTGGCGGTGCTGGCCGGGATGACCTGGCGATACAGTCGTACATTTACGGATTTGGAAACGTTTGCCCGGACCACCCTGGCGCGAAATCCCGACGCCTGGATTGCTCACGATCATCTCGGAGTTGTGTTCACATCGCAGGGGAAACTGTCGGAAGCAATCGATCAATACCGACTGGCTTTGCAAGGAAACCCGCAGTACCCCATGGGGCACTTCAATCTTGGCTGCGCTCTGGCCTCTGCGGGCAGGATCGAGGAGGCCGTTCAGCAGTACGACCAGGCCCTGCAGTTGCAACCCAACTTCACTCGGGCCCACTATAATCTGGGTTGCGCCCTGGCCTCTCAGGGAAGGTTCCCCGAAGCCATCGAGCACTACCAGCAGGCTCTTCGGCTGAAGCCCGGCACCCCCGAGATTCACAACAATCTCGGCGTCGCGCTCGCCGCTTCAGGAAAAATCGAGGAGGCCGTCGAGCACTTCAGGGAAGCCTTGCGGCTCAAACCCGACTTCGCGGAGGCGCAACGCAATTTGGAACTCGCCCTGAATGCCGGGAAGAAGATCGGAAAAACTCAAGCCGGGCAATCGGATGAGACTTCGGGTGTCGAACGTCCGCCGATTCCTTGAAACGCCTGAAGGATCGAACCGGAAAACGCCAGCTACTTCCGCTCGCCCGCCGAAGGCTGAGGCTGCGAAAACCACACCCAGTCGCCGTCTTCGATCTCCGGTGAGCCGTTCTTCCAGATTGCCACCTTGCCGCCGTCGTCCGTCTCATTCCAGCCAACCGAGTAAAGTACGAACCCGCCGTCACCGGTGCGGCGGTACTTGAGCGCTCGGCCATTGATGATGTCGTTTGGCAGTTTGGCAATGAACTGCGGCGTTAGCACATCAAGAGTTTCCGGGAACTGCCCGTGAACCAGCCGATACCGCTCCAGCGCACAGGCGATCATCGCCTCGTCCACTCCGGTCTGTACACTGGCAAAGCGCGGGACGATTTCGAACAGCGCGGGCAAGAGCCTCCTTATGAAAACGTTGTACGGGGTCCGCCGCATCTGTAGAAGTTGGCGACGACCGAAGTCCGCTTTTCGAGGGTCAATCCGGTGTTCGGCAGGATTGAAAATCGGAAACATCTGTTCTTCGCCAAAGCGATTGACTGCGAGCATGTTTTGATAAAAGAATCCGGAGAAGATCTTTGCTGACGTACTGGCAAGTTCTGGTTGCGCGAACGTGTCATTGAAAAACGCCCGTTCTCCGCGCATCGCCAGAAGGCTACCCGACACGAAATCCACGCGCTCGAGTTCGGCTTGAAACCCGGCAAGCTGGGCATCCGACCACTGGTGTTGGACAAGACCTTCCCAGAGATCTTGGAGGCCGAGTTGCTGGATTGCGATCCGTACGAGTTGGGAAATAAGCAGGGGCTCGTCACGGAGCGAATCAGCGAGGCGAAGGATCGTCTCCACATCCGCCGCAGCACCCTCCCCCTGGCCCCGCGCGAGCTGAACGGTCGCACGAACGGAGTAGATTCGCGCCAGCATCCTCAACAAGGCGAAGTGAGGCAGAAGAGCATCCACCGCCTGTACGCCATCTTCGTAGGGGATCGCGAAGCGGGCATACGGACGGCGGCTGGCAGCACCGATCTCGCTCAATTCGGCTTCGACCGCCTCCAGCCGTTGCACCACGTTCGTCTTCTGGAGATACGCGCGCCAGGCATTCCAATCAGCCGGGCGGCCAAACCACCGATTGCCAGCGCTCGGGCATGATCGGTCTCCCGTCACATCGGCCGGTTCGAGGCGTTTCCTGAGTTTGTCCACGTAGATGGCGCCGTGAGGAAACAGCGGTTTCAGCAGCGGCGTCGTCGCAAAGTTCTGGTCGTCCGGCACCGCCGGTGGAGCGAGTGCGATCAGGCTGAGCTGTTCGCCACGCGCTTCCAGTTCGTGCTTGTATCGCTCCCAGGCGTGTTTGCCCCGCCAGTTTTCCTCGGCGATGACCAACGCCGCGAGTGTAATCAGGCAGGCAATGCCAAACGCCAACCAGCGAAAGATCTTTCGGAACATGTCAGACCTCCGTAACGGCAAAGGGGATTTCACTGCGCGGTCCCGGCGGATCGGGTTGGCGGATCGCGACTGGTGACACGGGAGGGGGCGCGAGTAACTGAGCCAGTTCCCGCTGCTGCTGTGCCAAAACGGCAGCGATTTCTTGAGGAGACCGGGACGGCAGCCGACTGGCCATTTCCCTCTCCTGGGCCGTCGGTCGTGAGGCGAAGTTCAAGGCGAAGATGACCAACCACACGCACGCCAAACCCGCCCAGGCGACCGGCGACGGCCACAACCATTCGCGCAGAAGCGAGGGAGTGCCAGATGCCTGAGTGCCTGAGTGCCTGAGGTTTGGTTTGGCTGCGCCCAGGATTTCCGTTCTCCACTCGGGCGGAATTGTTCGCACCGGCTGGTTCTTCAGGAATTGTTCAAATTCGTCCATAGCTCTTGATCTCTTCGTAAAGGGGACGCAGCCGCTCGCGCATTTTGTCTATTCCGTACCGATACCGGCTGGCTGCCGTATTCGGTGAAATCTCCAACGCCTCGGCAATCGCCTCGAAGGTCATGTTTTCCCACAGCTTCAGATGGACAACGGCGCGTTGGTCGGCGGGTAGTTCCGCCAGTGCCGCCGCCAATTCCTGCCGGAAGGTCGACTCATCGGGATCAAGGCTCGGGGCAAAGACAGTTTCAGTTTCCGCGGCGAACTGATCGTAATTCTTCTCACGCGCTATGCGGCGGCGCATCAGGTCGACAGCTTGATTGTGTGCGAGCCGGATCAGGAAGGCGCGGGGCTCAGCAACACCATCCAGCAGATCGTGGTGCCTGGCGAGTTTTAGGAAAAGCTCCTGAAGCACGTCGCGGGCGTCGGCCTCGTGGCGCGTGAAATTCAGCAGGAACCCAAACAGCGCCTGCGCGTGATCGTCATAAAGGCGCTCCAATTCGGAAGGCGTCGCCATGTCTGCAAAATAGACGCTGCTGTCGCCGAAATCTGTCTAAAACTGGTTCTCGCTTCACTTCAGTGGCGAGAGATGCTGCCATCAGCCGTTTACACTCAACGCTCCCACTCTCCACGCTCTACGATCGTTTCACGCGGGTGCCGTCGTTGTCGGCGTGGAGAATATGCGTGTCGCAGCGGATGCGATCCCTGGCGAAAACGCCGGCCATGGCCTCGGCCACGGTCTTTTCCTTCTGCTCGGTGAGACAGACGATCCCGGGGCCGGAGCCGCTGAGCCAGCCGCCGAGCGCGCCCGCCTCCGTGCCGGCGCCAATCACTTCATCGAGTTGCGGGATGAGCCGTTTGCGGTACGGCTGGTGAATCTTGTCGTCGAACAATCCGCGCAGCAGGGAAAAATCACCCGAGGCGAATACGGCGGTGATCAGGGCAACGCGGTTGAGATTCTCGACAGCATCGCGCAGCGGAATTTGTTTGGGAAGCAACGCGCGCGCCTTGTCGGTCGATACCTCGAAATCAGGAATGCACACGACGAATTTCAACGTGGGCGGGACGCTGAAGCGGCGGTAGCGGATCGAGCCGTTGATGATGGCGGAGACGACGAAGCCGCCGAACAACGCCGGCGCGGCGTTATCGGGGTGTTGTTCGAGTTCCGTAACTACTTCGAGCAGACCGGCATCCGAAAGCGGGCGGCCATTGAGTTCGTTGAGGGCGTAGACGATGCCCAGCCGCACAATGACACTCGATCCAAGCCCGCCGGTGACGGGCACATCGCCTTTGATCTCGATTTGCGCGCCGTGCGGCTTGGTCTTGCTTCGGCGGAAAAATGCGTCCACCGCCTCCCGCGTCATGGCCAGCGCGCTCGGCGAATTGGACATCGCGTCGACGCGTCCGACGGCAAGGTCATCCGTCTCGCGGAGGGAGATATGATTGTGCAGTTTGAGCGCGATACCAAGCGTGTCGAACCCGGGGCCGAGGTTGGCGGTGGTTGCGGGCACGCGAACAGTGACAGACGGCTTTCTCATCGAGAAACGATATTGCAGACGATGCGTTCAAAGTTCAAGGTTCAAAGTTCCACCTTGTTCAAAAAAGACTGCCGTCTTGCCTAGGCAAGAGCGAGATGCACTTCAGTTGACTTCTGGCCGGGCAAACCGCTACTCTTTGCGGAGAGTTTGAATGTCCGGTGAGTTGATGGAACCGATATTATTCTACAGCACCAACGGCAAAGCCCCACGGGTGGGCTTGCGGGACGCTTTGCTTCAGGGTCAGACGCCCGATCGCGGCCTGTACCTGCCGCAACGTTATCCCCGGTTCACGGGGGAAGAGATCGCTGCGTTTGCCCATCAGGGTTACCCCGAAATTGCCTTTGAAGTGCTGCGCCGTTTCACCACGGGCACGATTGACGACCCGACGTTGCACGCGCTTTGCATCGAGGCCTACAACTATGATGTGCCGCTGGAACCGGTCTCTGGATGGGTCCAGGTCCTGCGGCTGGACCGGGGACCCACCGCCTCCTTCAAGGATTTTGCGGCCCGGATGATGGCGAGGTTGATCGGCCGTTTTATGCGCGAATCTGGCCGGACCTTGACGATCCTGACGGCCACAAGCGGGGATACCGGCTCGGCCGTGGCCAGCGCGTTTCACGGCGTGGACGGGATCCGCGTGCTGGTGTTGTTCCCCGTCGCCGAGGTCAGCGACCGCCAACGGAAGCAGATGACCACGCTGCGGGACAACATCCGCACGATCGCCGTAAACGGCACGTTCGACGATTGCCAGGCGCTGGTGAAACGCGCCTTTTCCGATCCGTCGCTCCGGGCCATTCCGCTGTCGTCCGCCAACTCCATCAACATCGGCCGCCTGTTGCCCCAGAGCGTTTACTATTTTTATGCCGCATCGCGGCTGGCCCAACCGGGCGAGCCCCTGGTGATTTCCGTCCCGTCGGGGAATTTCGGTAATATGATGGGCGCGGTCATCGCCGGTCAGATGGGGCTGCCGATCCGGCGGCTGGTGGTGCCGGTGAATGGGAACGACGAATTCCCGCGATTCCTCGAAACCGGGAGTTACGACAAAATCGTGCCGTCGCGGAATTGTCTCTCCAACGCGATGAACGTGGGGCATCCCAGCAACCTGGCCCGTCTGGTAACGCTCTATGGCGGTCAGATGGACGAGACCGGCGCCATCCACCTCGCACCGGACCTGGTCCGGATGCGCCGCGACTTGTTCTCGACCTCGGTGTCCGACGACCAGACCCGTGCGACCATCCAACAGGCGTGGCAGGATTACCATCTTTTGCTGGAACCTCACGGCGCCGTCGCCTGGCGCGGTTTCCAGGACTTCGTCCAGACCGAACCCCTGGGCGATTCGCCGGCGGTGGTGCTGGAGACGGCGCATCCGGCGAAGTTCCCGGAAGAAATCGAACGTCTCCTTGGTTTTTCGCCGGAGATGCCGCTGTCGCTCGCCACCCTTGATCACTTGCCGGAGGACTGCGACCGGATGGCGGCGGACTACGGCCAGTTCAATCGCTACCTGATCAACCATTACGGCCACGAATGAAATACATCATTATTCTTGGCGATGGCATGTCGGATTATCCCATCGCGCGTTTGGGCGGCAAGACGCCGTTACAGGCAGCCCGCAAACCGAACATGGACCGGATCGCGCGGGAGGGCCGATGCGGCTTGTTCAAGACCATCGAAGAGGACGTGCCCACCGGCAGCGAGGCCGCCAACCTGTCGGTGATGGGCTATGATCCCCGCCAGGTGCTGCAGGGCCGCGGCGTGCTCGAAGCCGCCAGCATGGGCGTCGACATCCGCAAGGACGACATGGCGATGCGCTGCAACCTGATCTGCCTGTTTGACGACGGCCGGATCAAGAACCATTCCGCCGGGCATATCAGTTCGGCCGAGTCCGACGAGATTCTCAAGACGCTGCAGAAGGAAATCGGTTCCTCGACCCTGAGCTTTTACACCGGCGTCAGTTATCGGCACCTGCTCGTGGGCAAGGGGCTCGACCCGCGGCTCGAGTGTGCTCCGCCACACGATCATCCCAATGAACCCGCAGAAGGATTGCTCATTCGCGCCAGGGTTCCGGAGGCACAACCGACGGCCGATCTCCTCAACGATCTGGTTCGCCGTTCGTGGCCGATATTGAAAGATCATCCCGTCAACCGTCGTCGCCGGGCCGCCGGCAAGGATCCGGGCAACTCAATCTGGCTGTGGTCGCCCGGCAAACGTCCGAAGATGTGGACGTTTCAGGAACGGTTCGGCGTTAGCGGCGCGGTGATTTCTGCGGTAGACCTGATTCGCGGCATCGGCGTTTATGCCGGCTTGGAAGTGCTTAAGGTGCCCGGTGCGACCGGTCTTTCCGATACCAACTACGAAGGGAAGGCCGATGCCTGTCTGGCCGCACTGGGGCACTGTGATTTCTGCTACGTGCACGTGGAAGCGCCCGACGAAGCCGGCCACGAGGGCAACGTGGAGTTGAAGATCAAGACCATCGAGGACCTCGACGCCCGTCTGGTGGGCCGCATCCTGACGGGCTTGGAGCAGCGGAGCATGGAAGCCGTCGTGGCGGTGTTGCCGGATCATCCGACGCCGGTGGAAAAGAGAATCCACGTCCGCGACGCCGTCCCGTTTGCGATCCGCGATCCGCGGCGATCGCCCGACGCCGTTGAACGCTACGACGAGCAAAGTTGTGCGGCGGGCGGTTTCGGGACCGTGCACGGCGACGAGTTCATCCGTGCGGTTTTTCAGAAGTAGCAGCTCCGACGGAGACGATCCCTCCAACCGAATCATCCAAGCCTTCATTTGAGGTGTGCCTGGAGGGCGCAGTTCCAGCCGCGCCGCCGTACTGGAAGATCGATCACCTCGGCTCGGCTGGAGCCGAGCCCTCCCAATGAATTCTGACGCAGTGCTGGATGGATTCGTGACGGGAACTTAAACGACGGGTCAATTGTTCTCAGTTTGTTGTGTCTGATCGATCATTTGTCCGGGCTTCGGCATTAATGGCCGGCGTTTTTCGACGGTTTTGTGCGATTCCCTGCAAATCTGATAGCCGCTGATTCCTATCGAGCCACTTTCGTCCCTTTGGCATACCCGCTGCTACTCCCAGCCGTGAAGGGCGTTGTCAGCAGAATGAGATGGCTATGATCGAGAACAAACAGAATCTTTATCGGGTGCTGATCGTGGATGATGACCCGGCCATTTGCCAGATCATGGCGGATTTGTTGCAGGCGCCCGATCGCAGCATCGAAGTGCGCGACACCCCGCGCGCGGCTCTGGAATTCCTCGACCACAACCCCATCGACCTGGCGTTTGTCGATTTGATGATGCCCGGCATGACGGGGACGAAACTGGCCGAGAAACTCAAGGAACGATGCCCCCAGGCCCATGTCATCCTCTGCACCGGGCAGTTGGCCGGCGCGGCGTCCGCCGAGGCGCATCCGACCAGCGCCGAACGCGTGCTGCGAAAACCATTCAACCTCGGCGAAGTGCTGCAACTCGCCGATTCGTACACGGTGGAATGAAATGAACCGATTTGTGGCGGCGCTGGCTTCAGGGTTGGCTGTGACGCAAACTGCGCGGGGCGCGCAGACCAATTTGCCCACGGCAGGCCAGCGCTCGCCCATTCTTGATCTTTCGAATCAGCCGCTCGCGCTCCACAGGTTGAGGGGCTTCTGTCCGAATCCCCCAACGCCATCGAGGTCGGCGCCTCCTCCGACCACGGACGGATCGTTCTCTCAACCTGTGCGCGTAGCGGCTGTCATCTGAGTCCCACAGTAACCCATCCTCCGCACCTCGCCGGCATAGTAGCACGGGCGTCTCGGTTGCAGGCATTGAACGTATCGAATCTAGACGCCGAACAAGACCGATTCCCCTGTAGTCGCACCCTTTACGGGTGCGTCTTTCCCGCGCAGGCTGAAGCTTGCGGCTACAGTTTTGTTGGCGGGCGTTAGCCTTAGACGCTCGATATTTGAAAGTTGTTGTCAGCTGATGGCCGACAGCTTCTATTCCCTTGCCCGTGCCGGCCCACTCTGCCAGTATCCGACGCAGACAGTCAGGGACAAGAGGAGATGAGGCAGCAGCGAGGCTGTACGAATGATACCGTTAGAATATCTATGAAGGCTTTCTTTCTCTTGATGCTGGTTGCCGCCATCGGATGCGGACTGTACTACTGCGGATCGAGGTCTGTTGGCATGCGTACGGAGGTCGAAGTCCAAGAAATCCAGGGCGTGTGGGGTACTGAGTTCGAGAAGGCAGGCGTGTATTACACACTCCCTCGGCAGAATGAGCTTTCACAGTATCCCACGAACGACTGGCCGTTGGCGTATGCCCGTGTGCTTTCGGTTGCTCAATCGATGCGCCGTGATTACGATGATGTTCGCTCGCTTGCGCTCGTTGTTACGTTTCTCTTGTTTGTCGCAAGCATCGGTGGATTGGTTGCCACCAGTAGGACAGGAAAAGGTTCTAACCCTCAAATCACGGACCGTGGCTCAACTCGGACGTCTACGCCAACACCGCGCCGGAACTCGCATTCGTGACCAGCCTCTGGTACCGCGCGAGCCAGCCGGTCAGGTCGCGTTTCACGGGGTGCCATGTTTTCTTGCGCTCGGCCAGTTCCGACTCGGATACGAGGATGTCGATCTTCCGATTCGGGAAATCGATCCGGAGTCGGTCGCCGTTCTTGAGCAGGCCAATCGGACCGCCTTCGGCGGCTTCAGGACTGACGTGGCCGATGCAGGCTCCGGCGGTGCCGCCGCTGAACCGCCCGTCGGTAATCAACGCGACCTTGTCGCTCAGGCCCATGCCGACGACGTAGCTGGTCGGCGACAGCATTTCCTGCATGCCGGGGCCGCCCTTCGGGCCTTCGTTGCGGATGATGACGACGTCGCCCGCCTTGACCTTGCCGCCGAGGATGCCTTCACAGGCGTCTTCCTGGCTTTCGAAAATCACACATGGACCTTCGAAGATGAATTTATCTCCGCAGTACGCCTTGAATGCGGCGCTGATGCCGGCGGTTTTGACAACGCTGCCCTGCGGCGCGAGCTGGCCGTAGAGAATCGCGAGGCCGCCGTCCTTCATGTAGGCGGTTTCTTTGGTGCGGATGCAGTCGTCGGCCTTGAACATGAACACGGGATCGTACGGCATCAGGCCGGCGGGCTGGGCTTCGTTGAGCGAGTCGGGCCGGGTGTCGATGTACGCCTTGGAAATGCACCAGCCGCGATAATTCTTCACGCGGAGGAGGGCATGGCGGTTCTTCTCGCCGCCCTTGGAATAGCGCCACATCAACAGCACCGGAGTGCCTTTGAGGGTGGCCAATTCGCGGCAGATCAAGCCATGCGCCGCCTGCATCTGCGCCTCGATCGCGGGCCGAATCTGGACATGGCCCTTCAGTACCTGGCCGGGAGCGACCTGCAGTTCCGCCGCTTCATCGTAAACCGCCAGTTGGGCGTCGAGGTCGCCGGCGTTCCATGCCGCGGCGTCGCGCCACAGCGTGAGCGCCCGCCGATCGCACGGAAAGAACATCATCGGCTTCGGCGCGAGATTGCCGCTCGCGGTCCGGACGGCCGGACCGAGCTTGTCGTTAGGGTCGAGCACGATTGCCGATGCGCCGGAGACGCGCACGGTTTTGGCCCAGATGGAGCATTTCTCGGAACGGACATCCCATTCGTCGATGTTCTCGCCGATGGTTTTACCGGTCACGGTCTTGCAGTTCAGGTTCAGCGCGCCCATCCGCTTCAGTTCGCCCAGGATCGTATGGATGCCGCCGGCGCGGTGGACATCCTGCACGTGGTAATCGGACGACGGCGACACCTTGCACAGGCACGGCACCCGGCGCGAGATGGCATCGATGCGGGCGATGTCGAATTGGATGCCCGCCTCGCGGGCGATGGCCAGCGTGTGAAGAATCGTGTTGGTCGAGCCGCCCATCGCGACGTCGAGCATGAGGGAGTTATCGAACGCCTCGACGGTGGCGATATCGCGCGGTTTGAGGTCGTGCTCGACGAGTTTGATGATGGTGCGCGCCGCGCGTTCGTAGAGCGCCTCGCGTTCCTTGGAGACGGCAAGGATCGTGCCGTTGCCGGGCAGGGCCATGCCGAGTGCTTCGCAGAGGCAGTTCATCGAATTGGCGGTGAACATGCCGGAACAGGAACCGCACGTCGGGCAGGCGCTCTGTTCGAGTTTCTTCAACTGTTCCTCGGTGATCTTGCCGGCTTGCAGTTCGGCCACGCCTTTGAAAACGGAGATGAGATCGGACTTCTGTGTCGCGGGCTGCAGATACGACGCGAGATCGTCATGCGTGGCTTTCTGCTCGGCGATGCCAGCCGCCATCGGGCCGCCGCTGACGAACACGGTCGGGATGTTGACGCGCATCGCGGCCATGAGCATGCCCGGCACGATCTTGTCGCAGTTCGGAATGCACACCATGCCGTCAAAACAATGGGCCTTGAGCATCGTCTCGACGCAATCGGCGATGAGTTCGCGCGACGGCAGCGAGTATTTCATGCCGCCGTGGCCCATCGCGATGCCGTCGTCCACGCCGATGGTATTGAAGATGAACGGCACGCCGCCCGCCTCGCGCACGAGGCGTTTGATGAGCATCCCGACTTCGTTGAGGTGGGCATGGCCGGGAATGCAGTCGGTGTAGCTGTTGCAGATGGCGATGAATGGCTTGTTGAAATCGTCCTCGGACTCGATACTGCCCGTCGCCCGCAGCAGGCTGCGGTGCGGTGCGCGTTCGACGCCTTTTTTGATGATGTCACTATTCATGGTGAATCCACTTTCTTTTTTTGGAGTGCCCCGACCCGCCGGAGCTTTGCCAGGCACATTTGAACCCCAAAGGCGCGCCGCGTCAAGCCGTGTTGTGGGGGCGACCAAGGTGCCCGGCTCGACGGAGCCGCCGTTGACCCGTCCGAGACAGGCAAGACTTGCCACGTTTTACGTGGTGCCTGTCCAACTCTCAACTGAATCGTTCCGGCTTAGACGAAGAGCGAATTACGAACGAAGGTGCGACGAAAATGGGTTCGTGTCCCCGCTGCCGACGTCGACGAGATGCTCACGCACCGGCCGCGAGTTCCTCCAAACGGCCCGGCAATTCCTGCAAGCCGGCTGAGTTGTCCGTCAAAACCTCGGTGCAAGGGCACTGCGATCCTCGGACTTTGGTCTTCTGCTGCTTGCGTGATGATGATACCTAGTACTACTAGGTATCAACCGAGGGTGACGGTTCTGATGCCGATTGCTCGGAGAGAATTGTTGTCCGGTCGCGGCCGGGAGGCCTCTCCTACAGGGTGCTTCGGTCGTCGTCCTTCATCCCTCATCCTTCCGTCTTCATCCTTCACGCCAGCCCCTCCGCCTGAACTCGCGTTCGTCAGGAGCCTCTGGTCGCGGGCGAGCCGGTCCCGAACGCTTTCGAGGCCAGATGTTCGTCACGACCGGATCATGATGAGCATCATTTTGAAGCGTTGGACGGCTTTCAGGGCATGGGGGCGGTTTGCGGGCATCAGGATCAACTCGTTCGCCCGCACACGGTGACGCTTGCCGGCGATGGTAATCTCGGCTTCGCCGTCGAGCACCTGCACCAGGGCGTCGAATGGCGCGGTGTGTTCGCTCAGACCCTGCCCGGCCTCGAAGGCGAACAGGGTGACGGAGCCGGTCTTCTGTTTGACGATCTCACGGCTGACGATGGCGTCAGACTGGTAATCCACGAGGTCTGCTGCGCGGGCTGCTTGCGCGATAAGCGCGACTGTAGCTTTGGATTTTTTGCCGTCTTTCTTCATATTCGCCTCTTTCTCAGAATGTTTTCTAACATAACTTGACTCTTGCCTGTAGCCGCACCGTTGCGGCGGACGACTGCGGCGTCTCGTCCGACTCGGCTCAGGGTGCGTGAAACGAGCACCCAGCGCAGGCTAAAGCCTGCGACTACAGCCACAGCGGACGGCCCCGGCGGTCCGTCCCTACCGGACACGGTGGTCGTGTCCAGGTACGCCGCGGAACGGGCGAGACGCCCGTGCCACTCAGATTTTCTCGTCTCCGGCCGCGATTTTTTCCAGGCGTTTGCGATTCACGACGCGAATCTGGCTGCCGCGATAGGTGAGGATGCGGTGCTGGGCGAGGCGATGGAGCATGCGCGAAAAGGTTTCCTTGGTCGTGCCGAGCATCTGTGCGAGGGTCGTCTTGTTGATGGCAATCCTGATCGGCTTGCCGGGTTCGGCGGGAAGACTGAGCACATAGCTGGCGAACCGCGCGGGGACTTCCTTGAGCGCAAAATCCGTGAGGGCGTTGCGCATTTGAGCGAGCCAGCCGACGAGCGAGCCCATGATTTTGAAGGTGAGCTTCGTGTCGCGCCCCAGGAGTTGCTTGAAACTGTTTTTGTCGATTTGGATGAGTGTGGTGCCGGCGGCCAGCGCCTCGGCGGTGGCCGGGTAGGCCTCCATGAACATCGCCGCCTCGGCGAATGAGTCGCCTGATTCGACCACGTGCATCACGCTTTCCCGGCCATCGGGTCCGACTCTGAAGATCTTGACCGCGCCGGCGACCACCAGGAAGAACCCCCGCGACTGTTCGCCTTCGCTGAAGATGATCTGGTTCTTGCGATACTCCTTGCGCACCGCAATTTGCTGGAGGGCGTCGAGTTCGCGCGGGTCGAGGTCGGAGAAAAGCTTGCAGCTTTTCAGTAAGAAGCTAAGATTCATCGCAGGTGCGGACCCTAGCATGTTCTGAGCGATGAAGTCCAGGCATGCGCAACACGGGGAGAGGATGCGGCGGCGGCGCGCAATCGCGCGCGCGAAAACGCGCAGAGTACGGGCGGGAAACTGTCTGTTTCCGAGGTTCAATATTTTTAACCCGCTGGGCGGGCGTCCTTTAGAAAAGCATTCACGCTTGACGGCATACCTGTTGCGTGCAGCGTGCAGCGAAGCAGTGTGTGATGACGACAAAAACGCAATCGGATACGACTCATGACGCAGCCAGCTCCCACTGAGGCGACCTCTGGGAAACGTCCCGGACTTTTCCAGAACTGGCTGAGTCTGCTGGGATTTATTGTGGCTGCCGGCAGCTTCTTTGCCGTCATCTGTCTGATTTCGATCGATTTCTTTTCCCGGTTCAGTAATCCCTACATGGGCATTCTGACATATTTTGTCGCGCCCATCTTCCTGTTCATCGGGATTCTCCTGGTCGTGGCCGGCATTGTTCTGGAACGCAGGCGATTGCGGCAACGGAAAGACATGTTCGCCGGGTTGTTTCCCATCATCGACCTGAATCGCCCTTTGCATCGGAAAGTGCTGGGCAGTTTCGTTGGGTTTGCCTCCGTCTTCTTTCTGGTGACAGCCATCCTCAGCTACCGCAGTTATCATTTCACCGAATCGGTGCAGTTTTGCGGGCAGACGTGCCACACCGTGATGAAGCCTGAATTCACGGCCTATCAGAACTCGCCCCACGCCCGGGTCACCTGCGTGCAATGCCATATCGGGCCAGGGGCCACATGGTTTGTGCGCTCCAAATTATCCGGCAGTTACCAGGTGTACGCGACGATGGCCGATAATTATCCGCGACCGATTCCCACTCCGGTAAAGAACTTGCGTCCTGCCCAGGAAACATGCGAACAATGCCACTGGCCGCAGAAGTTCTACGGATCGGTCGAGCGGGTAAACCAGCATTACATGGCCGACGAAACGAATACACCATGGACGGTCAACCTGCTGATGAAAGTCGGTGGAGGCGACCCGTCCTTTGGTCCCATCGGCGGCATTCACTGGCACATGAACATCGCCAACAAGGTGGAGTACATCGCGACCGACGAAGCGCGGCAAAAAGTCGCTTGGATCCGCTTCACCGACACCCAGGGCAACGTCAGCATCTATCGCGATTCCGCCCAGCCGCTCACGCCCGAGCAAATCGCCGCCTCGCCATTGCGGCGGATGGATTGCATCGACTGCCACAACCGGCCGACCCATATCTACAATTCGCCGGATCGCGCGATCAGCCTGGCCATGAGCACGGGCCGCATCGACCCGGCGATCCCGCTCATCAAGAAACAAGCCATCCAGGTCCTGACCAGGGAATACAAGACGACCGACGAAGCATTGAATGCGATCGAGGAGCAGTTGAATGCCTATTACCAGACCCAGCGTGTCCGGTTTGCCCAACAACATCCCGAATCGATCAAGAAGGCCATCACCGAAGTGCAGAAAATCTACAGCAGCAATTTTTTTCCGGAAATGAAGGTCAACTGGCGGACGTATCCGAACAACATCGGCCACACCATCTTCCCCGGCTGCTTCCGCTGTCACGATGGCAAGCACGCCAATGAAGAGGGCAAGCCCATTTCCCACGACTGCAACGCCTGTCACACCATCCTCACGCAGGGCAACGGGCTCAAAGCGACTCAACTCAGCCCGCAAGGGCTCGAGTTCGAGCATCCGACCGACATCGGCGACATCTGGAAGGAAATGAATTGCTTCGATTGCCACAACGGAGCGCTGGTACAATGAGATTCTTGCGACTGGCCCCAGTATTGGTTTTGTTCGCCGCGGGCGTTGCCGCGCGCGCTGCCGACATTTCGTGCCTGAAATGCCACGAAAAGGAGAAGGCGCTGTTCGCGCCAAGCGCGCATGCCCAGGCCGGGCTGACGTGCGTGGATTGCCACGGCGGAAACGCAAAGGACACCGAGCCCACGGCCCACGCGACGGAAGATTTCAAGAAACCCGACAACAAGAAGGCGATCGCGGAAATGTGCGCCCACTGCCACGGCGATGTGCGGCGGATGAACCCGTACGGATTGCCGACCGATCAACTGGAGCGTTACAAAACCAGCAAACATGGAGAGCAGTTGTTCGAGCACAACGACCAGAAGGTCGCCACCTGCACCGATTGCCACGGCGCGCATGACATCCTCAAAGTCCGGTCGCCCCAGGCCCGCACCTATCCCGCCAACATTCCCCAAACCTGCGGACGCTGTCACAGCGACGCGAAGCTGATGGCCGAATACAAGTTGCCGTCGGACGTGGTGGACAAGTACAAGACCAGTTATCATGCGCATCTGTTGCTGGAAAAAGGCGACCTGAGCGCGCCGACGTGCGTCACCTGCCACGGGTATCACGGCGCCACGCCGCCGGGGACGAAGCAGGTCGGCGAAGTCTGCGGCAAATGCCACGTTCGCCAGGCCGAGCTGTTCCCCAAGAGTCCGCATGCCGAGGCCGCCGAGGCCGGCTTGTTCAACGAGTGCATCGCCTGCCATGGCAACCACGCCATCCAGAAAGCCTCGGTCGACCTCTACTCACAGGCCTGCGTGCGGTGTCACGCGAAGGACGCCAAGCCGCTGGCGTTGCGGGACCAGCTCGTGGGCCTGCTGCGCAAAACCTCGGACGAATACGAACGCGCCCAGAGCCGCGTCCAGGACGCCACGCTACACGGCCTTGCGACCGAGGACGAGCAGTTGTTGTTGCAGGAAGCCAGGACACAGCTCACCCAATTGGAGGTTCTCCAGCACACGCTCTCCCCGGACGAATTACATCCGACCGCCCTGCGCGCCGAAGACGCCGTGGCAGAAGTCCTCGTCGGGGTCAACGGTCTCGAAAAGGTGGAACGGTGGAAGCGCAACGCGCTGGCGCCCATTTGGGGTTTCCTGGCCGTGATGGCCCTGCTGTTCTGGGCGAAGCGGCGTCAGTTGGAGCGAGGACGAAAACCATGAGTGACGAGCCACAGATTTCACGACGGACCTTCTTGGATTTCCTCCTGATGGGCGGACTGGCCACCTGGGCGATCGGTTTCATTGCGCCCGTGCTCAGTTACGTCTGGCCGGCCCAAAAGCACGGACCCGGCACGCAGACGGTTTCAGCGGGCAAGGTGGACGATTTCAAGGAATGGGAACACAAAATGATCGCGGTCGGCGGTCAGGCGGCCATCGTCGTGCGAACCCCGCAAGGGTTCCGCGCCTACTCGGCAATTTGCACCCACCTCGGCTGCATCGTCGGCTGGGACGCCCAACGCCACCTGATTGCCTGCCCGTGTCACGCCGGCTACTTCGACCTCAACGGCCGTCCCGTGGCAGGCCCTCCGCCGCGGCCCCTGGCCGAATTCGGCGTGGCCGTGGTCAACAATGAAGTGATGGTGAAATCCGCATGAAGCTGATTCCCAAAATACGCGGCTGGCTGGGCGATCGGTATGACATCGGCGTTGCCGAGGAATTCATCGACCATCAGGCGCACAAGCCGCTGCCAAAGGAAACGGGTTTCTGGCATACGTTCGGCAGTCTGTCGTTGTTCCTGTTCGTCAACCAGGTCGTCACGGGCATTCTGTTGATGGTTTATTACCGGCCCACGACCAATACCGCGTTTGAAAGCGTGCGCTTCATCATGACCAAGGCGTACTTCGGTTGGTTGATCCGCGGACTGCACGCCTGGGGCGCGACGCTGATGATTTTGTGCGTGCTGATCCACATGATGCGCACCTTCTTCATGGGCGCCTACAAGAAACCGCGCGAACTGACCTGGGTGTTCGGCATCTTCATTCTCGGCTGCACGGTTACGTTCGGATTTACCGGTTACCTGCTGCCGTGGAACCAGCTCAGTTATTGGGCCACGACCGTCGGCACCGAGATCGCCGGCGCGATTCCGTTGGCAGGGAATTACATCAAGCTCCTGTTGCGAGGCGGCGAAGGCGTGACGGGCGAGACACTGGCCCGGTTCTACGTGCTCCACGTGGTGATTTTGCCCTGGGTGCTGACCATGTTGATCGCCACGCACCTGTTCCTGATGCGGGTGCAGGGATTGGCGACGATGGAACGGGTCGGTGAAGAGAAACCCATCGACAAGAAAGAGGCTGTTTCCTTTTTCCCGCATCACGTGCTGAAGGAAGGCGTGGTATTCTGCGCGTTGATCGGCATGCTTGTGACGTTCATTATTCTCTGGCCGGTCGAATTGGGCGAAAAAGCCAATCCCCTGGTTACGCCGGAAGGAATCAAGCCGGAATGGTATTTCCTCCCGACCTATCAACTGCTGAAGTACTTTCCGAAAACGCTCGGCCTGTTCGTCTCGCTGATTCCCCAGCTCCTGCTGCTCCTCTGGCCGTTCCTCGACCGCGGCTCCGAGCGTCACCCGAAGAAACGCCCGATTGCTGTGGGCATTGGCGCAGCGGGCCTGATTCTGGCCGTCGTTTTCGCTGTGATTGGGCTGTTGTCCGAGCGCCACGTGACTTTCCAGGGGAAACACTACTTCATCGACATCAAGGGTGTCCCTCATGTGGAGGCCGACGCGAACGCTCCTGCTCCCGCCGTTCAGAAGCCGGAGCCGCAACCAAGCAATCGTTGAAACCAACGAATCCCGTCGTTGGGGACCAGCCTCAAAGAAGCGCAAAGAGCCGCAAAAAGATCGGCTGACTGCGGATGATTCAGACCGCCGCTAACGCCTGCGGCTACATCCATTTGAGAAAGTTGCCAAGGTGAGGGGTGGGCGTTCAGCGATGATTGGGAAGCCCAGCGCAATAAATTGCCCAACGGGTGGAACTTTGGTACGCTGTTGGTGTCCGATACCCAGAAAAGGAGATCCACCATGATCGACGGACGCAAACTTGCAGCCATTCTTACGGTAGCCTTGTTAATCAAGGCCAGCCTCGCTCCCGACAAGGCCTTCGCGGCTGCGCAATCGAACCAGGAGGAAGGCGTTGCGATCACCATTTACAACCAAAACTTCGGCGTCGTCCGCGAACGCCGCAAGGTCAACGTCCCCGAGAAACTGGGCACAATCCGTTTCACCGATGTGGCCGCGCAGATCGATGGCACCAGCGTCAGCTTCAAATCGCTGACCGATCCCGACGCCAAGGTACTGGAGCAGAACTACGAGTACGATCTCGTCTCGGCGGACAAACTCCTGCAGAAATTCATCGACAAACCGATCACCGTGCTCACCAAAGACGGCTCGCGTTACTCGGGTAACCTGCTCAGTTTCGACCCGAACCAACTCGTGATCCGTCAATTCGGCGAGAAAGGCGACCTGGCCATGGTCCAACGCGGCGATAACGTGAAAGACATCCAGTTCAGCGCGTTGCCCGAAGGATTGATCACCAAACCGACGCTGGTGTGGAAACTGGCGACCGAAAAGACGGGCGACCAGGTCATCGAGGTCGCCTACCAGACCGCCGGCATCAACTGGCAGTCCGATTACATTGCCTTGCTCAACGACAAGGACACCGCGCTCGATCTCAGCGGCTGGGTCACGGTCAACAACCAGTCCGGCGCGACCTACAAAGAAGCCAAGTTGAAGCTTATTGCGGGCGATGTGCGTCGGGTGCAGCCACCGCAACCCATTTATGCGCGGACCGCGATGATGGCCGGCAAGGCAGAAGGAGCGCCCGGCTTTGAGGAGAAAGCGTTTTTCGAGTACCACCTTTACACGTTGGGACGGCCCACCACGGTCGCCGACAACCAGATCAAGCAGATCGAATTGCTCCAGACCGCTGACGTGCCGGTGAAGAAGGTGTACCTCTACGAAGGGGGGGCGCAGTATCGTTGGTACGGCGGTCTCGTGACCGATGCGAACTACGGCAGCCAGGAATCGAACAAGAAGGTCAACGTCATCATCGAGGTGAAGAATTCGCAGGACAACCACATGGGCATGCCGTTACCCAAAGGCAAGGTGCGCCTCTACAAACGCGATCCTGCCGATGCCTCATTGGAATTCATCGGCGAAGACCAGATCGATCACACGCCCAAAGACGAAACCGTGCGGCTCCACATCGGCGACGCGTTCGACGTCGTCGGTGAACGGAAACGCACCGATTTCCGCGTGGACAACGCCGCCCACGTCATGACCGAGAGCTTCGAGATCCGCGTCCGCAATCACAAGGAAGAGGCCATCGAAGTTCTGGTCAAGGAACCGCTCTACCGCGGCAACAACTGGGAGATCACCGTGTCCAGCGCCAAGTGGTCGAAGTACGATTCCAACACGATCCATTTCCCGGTGAAAGTCGACAAGGACGGCGAACAGGTCATCACCTACACAGTGCGGTACACGTGGTGAGAGCGACGGAATCAGTGTCGCTCTTGTAGGGCAAGCGCTCCGCTTGCCGCCGTAAAGTCGGTGCCGTTTTTGTTTTTTCTTGTTGTGCGCCGGTCTCCCGCCTGCGTGGACGGAGCCGCTCTCGCCTCGGCGGAGCCTACGGCGCAACCTGGGTCGGCGAGGCGAAGGCCCGACCGCGCACTGCCCCCCGACCGAAGGTCTGCCAGATCCCCGTGAGCTTCGCCGAACGGTAGGGCGCGACCGCCGGGCGCGCCGTCGCGTCGATTCATCCTGCAACAATTCCCGCAAGCTTAGAGCGCCTGACAAAACCGACTCCCCTGTAGCCGCACCCTTTACGGGTGCGCCTTTCCCGCGCAGGCTGAAGCCTGCGGCTACAGTTTTATTAGTGGCTTTCATTTCCCATTCGATCACCTCGCGTAGCCAGTTGCGCTCCATGCTCAATGCGATTTGACGGCAAATTCCGCGACCTGCGGTTCGGCAAGCCGGGCGTAATCGGGGTAACTCATCTTGATCGCATCGCTGTGTGTGCCGGCCTCAAACACGATGAAGTCGTCTTCCGTCAGGCTCTTGTCCACATACGTCGGGACACCATACAGGCGACCGAAAGGCGGCATGGTGCCCACGGCGCAATCGGGAAATAGCGATTGGAAGTCCGCCTCGGTTGCCAACGACGCTTGTTTCCCCGTGGTCTTGGCGAGTTTCTCGATGTCCACGCGGTGATCGGCGGGCAACACCATCATCACTTTGTCGCCACCCGACCTTACCATCACGACCTTGGCGTGGTGCCGGCCCTTCACGTGTTCCATGGCGGTCAGTTCCTGCGCCGTAAACGCTTCGGGATGATGCATGATTTCGTAGCGGACCTTGCCTTCATTGAGGAAATCGATCAACCTGGATGGTATTCCCATAACGCACCTCCGGTGGGAGTATAGACGTCGGCCACGCGCAAATCAAAATTACTTTGTCGTTGCGCTTCCCAGCAAAGATTGGACCTGGTTGGAGAACTCGGGGTTTTTGCGCAGATCGGCCAGTTCTTCGTCCGTGGCGGCGACCCGCGCATAGGACGGTTCGATCGCAACCAGTTCCCGCAAGGTGCGGTAGGCGTCATCCCAACGCGATAACCGGCTGTAGGCGCACGCCAAAGCGTAGGTGGCGTCGGTCATCTCTGGTTTCAGTCGTAGCGCCTCCTGCAATGTCGCAAGCGCCTCGGGATAATGACGCGTCTTCACGTAAACCATCCCCAGGGTGGCTCGGATCGGCCCGAAGCCCGGATCGAGTCGGGCGGCCTTTTGCGCACGGGGCAGCGCCTCCTCATATCGGTATTGCGCCATCAGCGCGCTCGCGAGTTTCCAGTTCGCCAGAACCGAGTCGGGGAAATAGCCGGCGGCCGTTGTCCACAAGGCTTCATCGTCGTGCCAAACGGCAATCTGACCTCGCGAGCGAAACCCATAAAACAGCAGCAGGCATCCGAGCAGCACCAGGAGCGTCGCGCGACCGAGCCGGCTGAAAAGGTTCCAGGCCCATACGCACACCCACGCCTCGATCAAGAGAATGGGAATCATCGGCAGATACATGAACCGATCCCCTGCTCCCTGACGCCCGACCTGAAAGAGTCCGGAGACCGGCGCAAGCATCACCACGTACGCGCACCAGGCGGTCCAGAGGAGCGGCATTCGCCTGCGCCGCCACCAGGCGAACCCGGTAAGGACCGCGACGGCCATCATCGAGCCGGCAAACTCGATGTCGCCCAGAGGGATTCTGCCTTCCAGTGGATAATAGGGTGACAACCAGGCCGGCCAGATCAGCTTCCAAATGTAAAAATCGAAATTGCGAGCGGCCACAAAACCGCGGGTTGTGATACCGAGTCCAGCCAGGTTGGTGACCGCGCCGGCGCGGGACTGGGACACTATGGTCAGGATTCCCATGACCAGACAACACGCGAACAACAACCATTTCTCCTTCACCAGCGCCAGCCAACCCAGACGGGTCCGACGGCGCAAGGGATAAAAGTCCATCGCCAACATCATGACCGGCAGCGACACGGCCATCGGCTTCGACAACAACGCCGCGAGAAACAGAGCGGTCATGGTCCACCACCAACGTCGTTGAATTGTTGTCGGCAGGCCGGTGGTCGGCGGCCTTTCCGCAACCGCCCGCAAATACGCGCCCAGACACAGCAGTGAAAACATTCCACTCAATAACGTCTTGCGCTCGGCCAGCCACGCTACCGACTCAACCTGCAACGGATGGATTCCAAAGGTGATGGCGACCCCGGCCGCCATCGCAAGCCGCGTCGATCGAGAGAGATTCCCGGTCGCCTCTGTGAGCCTCCAAACGAAGAGGCAGACCAAACCTGCGTTTGCCCCATGCAACAGGATGCTGGTCGCGTGGTGTCCGGCGAGGTTTGAGCCCCACACTTGGTAGTCGATCAGATGCGATAACCAGGTGAACGGATGGTAATAGAGGGGCAACAATGCCGTGGCAATCCATCGAAGCGAGGGCAGCGAGAGGCGTTTCAGATGGGCCACCTTTTCCAGGTACAGAGGGTCGTCCCACTGAACGAAGCCATTGTAAATGGCCACCCAGAAAACGAAGACCGTCAGGGTTGCGACGGACAGCGCGGCCAACCCAACCCGCAAACGCCAGGCCTGTGGATTTGTCTCGTTCATCAGGGTTGGCGCACAGCGCCGATCAGGTCTTGAAACCGCTCCCGGTAGGCAACATTGGTCCGCAGCCCGCCGAGTTCGGTGTCGCGCCCCGCCAGTTGCATGAATCGAGGCTGCGACGGGAGAAAAGTTTGGAGCGCCTGGTAAGCTTCCTCAAGTCGGCCCGTCCGGCTGTAGGCACAGGCAAGATTATAACGTGTCGCCGGTAAATCGGGGTTGAGCCGCAACGCTTCCTGCAATTCCGAAATCGCCTTGTCCAGCCTTCCCGTCTTCAGATGGATCAGCCCGAGCATGGCGTGAACCGACGCATTGGTGGGAGCCAGCTGCTGGAGTTGCTCCGCGTAAGGAAGCGCCTCGGCAAATCGCCGTTGTTCGACGCGCGCCTCGGCCAATCCGGACCAGATGGTTCCCAATGCGTCACGAGCCACCGGGTAATCCGGCATGACCGCCAGGGCCGCCTGGGCATGGGGAAGCGCTTCCTCGAAACGATGCTCATCCGCCAGAGCCAGCGCCAGATGGCCTTGGGCGACCCCCGACCAGGGGAAATGATCGACCACGTTGTTCCACAGCGTTTCGCTATTGCGCCACACAGGAATCTGCTGGCGCGTCCTGACGACAAGAAAACCCAGTTCTCCGCAAAGAACCAGGAGCAATCCGCACCGGCCCACGGTTCGCATATGCTGCCACACCCAGACAACGCTCCCTCCGAGCACCAGCAGCGGCGCCAGCATCGTCAGGTACATGAAACGATCCGCGACCGCCTGGGAACCCACCTGCGACAAACCCGAAACGGGCACCAGCAGGGCGAGGTACGCACACCAGGCCGCCAACAACCCTGGCGCCCGTCTCCGCAGCCCAACCGCCAGCACACTGATCGCAACCAGCAATCCCACCGGCATCAGGAATTCGACCTGCAAAAGGGAGACTGTTCCTCCCAACGGATAAAAGGGACAAAGCCAGGCCGGCCAGGCCAGTTTCCACAAGTAAAAAACAAACGCGCGCGATGCCACCAGACATCGTTCGGTCACGCTTTGCGACTGCATCGTCATGATGCCTCCCATGGCCGATTGTCCGATCACTGTCAGCACAAGATCGGCCGCACAAAGCGCGAACAACAGTGTCTTCTGCTTCAAAAGCGTCCTCCATCCAACGGTCGCCCACCGTCGTAGCGGATAAAAATCCATCGCCAGCATGACGACCGGCAACGATACCGCCATCGGCTTGGCCAGCAGAGACGCGACAAACAGAGCGATCATTCCCCACCACCAGCCCCGCTGAGGCGCTGTTGTAGCGGCCGGCGTCTCTGGCGGCAATTCTGCCACCGCCTTCAGATACGCACACAGACTCAACAACGAAAAAGACGCGCACAACAGCGTCTTTCGCTCGGCCACCCACGCCACCGGTTCGACCTGCAACGGATGCAGTCCAAACACCAGCGCCACACCGGCGGCCACCGCCAACCGTTCGCCAGGCGACAGGCGAATGTTTTCCAACAGCAACCAGACAAACAGCACGACCAAACCGGCATTCAGCCCGTGCAGGAGAACATTCGACAGGTGATATCCCCATGGATTGTTGCCCCACAACTCGAAATCGGCCACGTGCGACAGGAGGGTCAGGGGATGATAATAAAAAGGAAGCGTCGTGGTGAACGCCCAGACGACAGTTTCCCCGTTCAGCCGTGGATGCCTGGCCACCTCTTCAAAATACAGGTCGTCATCCCAGTTCAGAAAACCGTTGTGCACGCAGGGCCATTGGGCCCAAACCGTGATCGCCGCCACCGCCAGCGCCAGGATGAGAGCCGTCCGGAAAGGGCGTGGAATGTGGAGCGTAGAGCGTAGAGCGTTCACGACGTCCGAATCACCAGAATTTCCAGTCGCCGCGCGCCAGCACCCATCCTGCCAACGCGGCATTGCTCACCGCGTGCGCGACAACGCACGAGAACACATCCTTGCGCTTGTAGAAAAGCCAGTTGTACATCGCCCCGCAAATTAGACCCGCCAACCATTCCTGGTGTTCGGCGCCGAACAACGCCACTGTGATGGCGAACGACGGCCAGGTGAAGGTTCCGACAGGCACCCGCTTGAAATCCTCGTTCACCAGCCACCGAATCAGGAACGCCCGCCAAAACAGTTCCTCCATCAATGGAACGACCAGAACCGCACCCGCCACTCGAAAGCCAATAAACCCCCAGCGCGCACCCGGATCGAGCACCTCTGCCCTTCCGAACTTGAGATAGAACGGATCGATCCCGATCCAAATCGCAATCGCCACCAAGCCGACCAGGATGGCAAGCAGCCAGTTGGTAATGGGACATTGTAGGGCTCCGAACGTATTCGGAGCCGTCATTGGCTTCGAAACATCGGCAAGCGGGGCGCTTGCCCTACAAATCATCGGAGAACGCAACTCCTCATATCGTTTGCGAAAAACCCACAGTACGACGGCGACGGCGATGGTCTTCAGAGGATAGACCCAGAACAAGTTCTGCGGCGACTGCACCGCGAGAAACGCCATGTAAATCACCATGGGCGCGACATAGGGCAACCAGGGTCTCGATCGCATCGACTCAGCCTAAAATGCCATTCCGAGCTTGTCGAGGAATCTCTCCGCTGCTGCTCACCGTCGCAAAGGCGTCGGAGCCAAACTCCTTGAGTTCCTCGAATCGCGAAGCGACAAACCGATTCTGATCGGCACGTGGACCGACGCCCACTGGGCCGTGTCCTTTTACCAAAAGCACGGGTACCGGTTGCTGGACCAAGAGGAGAAAACTGCGCTCCTGAAAAGATTCTGGTCGATCCCCGAGCGACAAATCGAGACCTCCATGGTTCTGGCCAATGCGAAATGGAGAGGGTTTTGAGGAACGAAAGTGCACCGCTCACGGTTGACGGTGGTTTCCGTACCGCTACCAACCATTCGCGTCTGCGTTTATTTCCCCGGTCCTGACGATGATTGGGTTTTGGCGGGCGGCGCGTTGGTCGTGGTGTTCATTTTCTGGAAAACGCCGCGCAGGAGCCAGTGTTTCTTCAGGCCCTGGACCAGATTGTCGGAGTTCACCACGAGGGTGGAGATCTGCGCGAGTATTTGGTCGTTGACCTGAACCTGATGGTTGAGGTTGCTGGTGATGTCGGCCAGGTTCAGCAGGGTCTGGTTCAGGCTGGCCGCCAATACATCGAGGTTGGTGTTGGCGCTGGTCAGCGTGCTGCCGAGTTGCGTGTTGATATTGGTCGGAATCAGCCATTCCCCGAGCGAGCCATGCGGGTCGCGCAGGTTCGTCGTGATGAAGGTGACGTTGCTGAGCATGGGCTGCGCTTCGGCTACGGTCTGGTTGAGATTGACCACGAGCGCGCTGGCGTTGGTCAATACCGCGCGGACGTCATTGGTGAGGCTGAGGATGTTCGGCAACGCCATCTCCACCTGCGCCACCAGTTTCTCGGCGCGCTCGGTCAGGGCCGGCTGTTCGTCGGGGGGCAGGAACACGCCCTTGGGAGCTTTGGACAGCGGCGCATACTCATCCTTGTTTCGATCCGCCAGAATCTCAGAGATGCGACCGTTTGTTTCATGGACGGTCTCCGGAGGGGTTACGCCCGCGGTGACTTCCAGTTGGCGATGGCCCAGGAAATCGGCTGCGGTGATCCTGGCTGTTGAATCCTTCAGAATGTAGCCGTAATAAGGGCGCTTGATCTCAAATCCAATGAACACGTGATAGTAGGAATAGGGCGGTTGGGGTTCGATGATGGTAATTTGCCCGGCGCTGAAACCCATGAGCACAACCGGGTCGCCAACTTTAAGTCCCTCGGCCGACGAGACGTAAGTGTAGTACGGGCACTTCGGGACGAACCAGCCTTTGCGTGCGGCGGTGTGATACAGGTAGTAGGCGAAGCCGCCCGCCAACACCACCGTTGCCAGGGTGATGAAGAGGCCGACGATCTTTTCCACGCGTCGAAGTCGCGTGCGCAATTGCGGTGTCAAATCCTGGAGAGCCATATCAATTCATTCCCCCGTTGTCGCTCACACGAGTTCAAGCAGGGCAGCCTCCTTGTTGGCGAGCAGTTGTTCGCGTCCTCCGAATACCCGGAGCTGATTGCCCTGGATCAGCGCGAAGTGGCTTGCGAGATCGAGCCAACCACGGAAATCATCGCTGCTGGCCACGATGGTCAGCGGCGTTCGTGCGGGCGTCTCATAACGCTCGTGCAATTCCCGGAGCATGTCCAACCACCAGCGCTCCTCGCGTCCGGATAATCCGCGCAACGGATTGTCGAGGAACAACGCCTGGGTGGGCACGGCCAACGCACGCATCAGACTCACGCGTTGCTGCGCCCACACGCTCAACCGGCTCGGCGTGGCGTGGGCGACGGCGCTCAATTCGGCACGCTCCAACAGTTGGTCCACCTTCTTCTGCACCTCCTGGTAATCCCAGTCCAGATGGTACTGCAGCGGCAGGGCCAGGTTCTCCGCCACCGTCAGAGGATGCAACAGGCGCCCGCCGTTCTTGAATACAAACCCGATCTGCCGCCGCCAGTTCACCTGCTCTTCCTCGGTGGCTCCTGCCAGGTCCCGCCCCAGAAGGCGAAGCGTACCGCCGCCGGGTCGGTTCAATCCCGCGGCGGTCAGGAGCAGCGACGTTTTCCCGCTGGCAGGCCCGCCCACCACCACCCAAAAATCCGCCGCCGCGATGCGCCAATCAACAGCCTGCAGCAGTGTGTCCGATCCGTCCTCGTGGAGCACGTCAACGCCGCTTAGCTCAATGAGTGTTTCCTTGCTCATGCTGTGTATGAAGGAGTCATTTGGCACCGAACACCTTGCACATTTCGATCAAGAATAATCGTCGGATCGCATCATAGCCACGGTCGTTCGGGTCCTCCAAATTGTCGAAGTACCAGTAGTGCGGATCGTCCTTGCGGTAATACGCGTTGCGACTGTCGCTGCAATGGATTCCGTGGCCGAGGAAGGCGGAGCGGAAGTCCACGAGATGAACATTCGGATAACTGCCGCAGGTTTCGGAGATAACGTCATTAAACAGCGGCAGCACGCGAACTCCGTCAGGCCAGACGGGCAAAGCGAGATTGGCGTGTTGGATGTCACCGACGCCATCGGTCGGATCATAGATGTTCGCCAGAAACACATCACAGCCGCCCGGAAATCTCGCGATCACGCCGTCAAGAATTCCTTTCAATCGGGCGCGAAAACTCTCTTTCCACCGGAGCGCCTGCTCATAAGTGCACCCATACGCCGCACCGTCGCGCGGCGCCGAGCGTCCATAGTCATGAATGAGATCGTTGCCACCTGTCGTGACGACAACGATGCCGCGCACGCCTGGCGGATACGACTTGATCTTTGGCACCTGATCTTTGAGGTGCTCCTCGGAAGTCGTATAGGAAACGGAAAGATTCTGGAACGAGAGGTCAGGCAGCACACGACGCAGATCGCGGCCTTTCATGTCGGGGCAACCTGCGTCATCGTTCTGCAACAGGAGTTCAAAATAACCGTGTCTGTCGGTGGCGCCGAAGCCCGCAGTCACACTGTCCCCGATACCGATCAGCATGAACTGGTTCGTCGACCAGACTTTCTGAAACGCGGCGATCTCGACCGTCGGCCCCGCAGGGCCTGACCCAATCGTATGTTTGAACCGTCCGAGAAGAAAATACCACGCCCCCACGAAAATGATGCCGAGAATAATGGCCGTCTGCCACCGAAATGAATACCACCGCAACGGCTTTGGATTTACCTCGGTTGTCATACGAAGAAGTATCCAACCAGGAAGACCGCGTCGACGATCACGCAGCCGATGACACTTTCCACGACGCTGCGCGTTGTCACCCGCGAAACGTCTTCGAGGCGCAGCGGACGCGCCAGGCCGTGGTAGCAGTTGACCACCGCGATGACGATCCCGAAGGCGGCAGTTTTGAGAAGGAGCAGGACAAAATCCTGCCAGCGCAGGGCGTCGCCGATCTGGCCGAGATACGCCGATGGAGTGAGCGGCACGTCCTGAAGAAAGGCGAACAGATACCCGCTGCCGATCGCAATCAGAATCAGATAAATCGTCAGGCAAAACACAGACGTTGCCAGCGCCAGGACACGGGGCACCACGAGATAATGAATGGGATCGATGCCCAGCGATTCCAGCGCCTCGACCTCCCCCAGCGCCCGCGACATCCCCAGTTCCATGACGGTTGACGTCCCCGAGCGCGCCAGCACCACGAACACGGTCAGCAACGGACCCAGTTCGCGCACCACCACCGCCACCATGACAATGCCGATGTATTCGTGCGCGCCGACTTTCGTCGGCAAGGCAACGGTTTGGCCAACGATCACCAGTCCGAGCGCGAGACCGAGAAAACCCACCATCGGCAACAAACGGACTCCGGCCGTCCGGATCTGTTCCAGAATCAGCGGATGAACCACACGCTTGGATCGGTTGAACTTGGTCAGCGTCACGCCGAGCGTGATCACGGCAAAGGCCACCAGTTCGTGCAGCACCTGGATCGTACTGAAGATGCTTTCGCCCGTGATTTCCAGATACCATCTCCACCACTGCAGCGGGCGCGACGTTGTCGAGTTCGTGCTCATGATCTTGCTTCCATCAAGTTTGGTCTCCCCCCGCGCAGAAAACAAGGGGCAAAAACAGGTGGGAGAAGACCCGCAGCTTTACGATAAATTGTAGGGCGACCGCTCCGGTTGCCCATCCGATAACGACGGCAAGCGACGCGCTTGCCCTACAAGCCGCGCTTCTGCGGAAGCGCGGGACGTTCGCCTACGCCGATAGCAGCGCGCCGTAACGAAGGTTGCGGACGCTGACGGTCAAGACCTCTGCGCCGAGCAGTTCCATGGCGACCACAAACACCATCCCGCCCGCCACAATGATGTCGGCTCGTTCCGGCGGCAAGCCCGGAACCTTCTTCCGTTCGGCCAGCGGCAAGACATTGAGCCTCGCCACCAGCGCCCGCAATTGTGCCTGTGAGAAAGAGACATGGTCGGCCCGCCCGCGTTCGATCTGTGCCAACGTCGTCATCGTTCCGCCCGTGCCGATCACCCTCCGGCCTCGCCCGTCGTAGCCGGTGAGTGATTCGTGCAGTGTCCGGCGCAGGAAACCCGCGAGTTCGACAAAATCGTCCCCGTAGCGCTCGGCCAGGCGCACCGCGCCGAGTGGCAGGCTCTGAAGACGTTCGACCTTGCCACGCGCTCCCTGGATAAACTCCACGCTGCCGCCGCCAACGTCCACCACCAACAGCGGCTGGGTCGACCATTCCGGGTCGCTTGATACCCCGTGAAAAATCAGCTCAGCTTCGCGCTCACCCGTGATGACTTGCACTTCCAATCCACACTTGCATCGCACGCCGTCCAGAAACTCGCTCCGGTTCTCAGCCTCGCGTACGGCGCTTGTCGTCAACACGATGACATCTTGAGTTCCAGAACGATGCGCTTCGTTGACGAAATCGCTGATGGCCTGCACCGTCCGGGCAATGGCGGCGCCCAAGAGCCGACGGGATTCGTCCACGCCTTCACCGAGACGCGTGGTGTGATCCAGGGAAGAGACGGGAGTGACGTGGCCCCCTTCGACATCGGCCACGAGAAGTTTGACCGTGTTCGTCCCAACGTCGATGACTGCGCGGCGCATGGCAGCCAATGTATCGTTCCAGGTTCAGAGTTCCGAGTTCAAAGTTTGGATCCGGCAAAACAGTGGTGTTGACGACCGAGCTGGTGTACCGCGTTCACGCGGTGTTTCCGACTCAAGTCGGTACACCAACCAATCCACAGTACGGGCGCACCATCCACGACAGTTGCGTTCCGCTGGGTCTCCATGCTAGTTTTCAGGCGGCAAGCGGCATGAATTCCGAGAAGAAAACGCGGGGAGCATGGGGGTATATGGGGATCGGATCGCAGATGGTGGCGGCGACATTTGTCGGCACGGCCATCGGCTGGTGGCTGGACAGTCTCACCGGGTGGTCGCCGGTGTTCCTGGTGATCTTCTTCCTGCTGGGATCGGCAGCCGGGTTTGTCGCGGTTTACCGTGCCTTTCGTGATGGCGAAGACAAACCGCAATGAACCTTGACCAACCGGCGATCCTGGGTATTGTGTTCGGCGCTTTGATTGGCGGCGTGCATGCGGCGCTGCAAATCGTTGAGTTGCGTCAGAGAAACAGGACGATGCAACTGAAGGGCGTGGGTGTTTTGATTCCGGGCGCGGTCGGTCGGTTGTTGTTTGTGGTGGTGGCGTGGTGGTTGGCAATCCGGTTCGCGGGCGCCGACAAATACTGGTTGACGGGCGCTTTGGTCGTTACCTATACTGCGCCGCTCTTGGTGCAGTTGAAAGAGTTCATTTTCCCGAAAAAGTAATTGGAGAGGCGAGTTGAATCATGGGCGAACAACATGTGATCGTACATATCCCGATTGAATTGTTCGGGTTCAATTTGAGCGTCACGAGCGTTGTGGTGGTTCTTTGTTTGGCGACGGTGCTGACGTTTCTGTTTTTGGTGGGCGCGGCGCGCGCGGTGACGGTGATGGGCGCGGGCCGGCTTCCAAACCTCGTCGAGTCGCTGCTGGATTTTGTGCGCGAGAACATCGTCGAGGCGTTCATGGGGCACAACGGCGCAAAATGGTTTCCGTTCATAGCCACGGTGTTTTTCTTCATTCTTTTCAACAACCTGCTCGGACTGGTGCCGATCCCCGGCTACTTTCACGCGGTGACGAGCAATCTGAACGTAACCGCGGTGCTTGCAGTCGTCATTTTTCTCATCGTACAGGTGGTCGCCGTGGTTCATCATGGGCCAAAATATTACATCAACCTGATGTTTCCCAAGAGCGCGCCGGCCTGGCTGCGGTTTTCGCTGATGCCACTCATCGAACTCATCGGCATGCTGGCGCGGCCGTTTTCGCTGGCGATTCGTCTGTTTGCCAACATGACGGCAGGCCACCAGATCATTCTGGTGTTACTGACGGGTGATTTGATTGGCGTGACCTACCTGCTCAAGCAGGGGGTGCTGATGAAGATGTTGTCGGTCCTGCCGCTGGTCGGCGTGATCGTGATGGATGGGTTTGAGATTTTCGTGGCCTTCGTTCAGGCCTTTATTTTCGCTCTGCTCACCGCGTTGTATCTGGGCGAAGCAATGGAAGAATCACACTAAACTCGTGGAGGAAATCAAATGGCAGCTGAAGCAGTCACACAAGTAATGAGCGCGGCCGTGCCGCTGGCCAAGCTGGGCGCGGGCCTGGCCGTGGGCCTGGGTACCTTGGGATCAGGCATCGGCATCGGGATGATTTTCGGCAAGAGCATCGAGTCGGCTGCGCGCCAACCCGAGGCGTTGCCGCTTGTGCAGCGTCTGATGTTCACAGGCTTCGCGCTCGTCGAAGCGCAGGCGCTCTACGCCCTGCTGATCACGTTCATCTTGCTCGCCGTGAAGTAGCGCGTCCATGAAGACCATTCATCGAATCATTTACGCGCTCGTTGCTGCGTGCGCATTCGGTTGGTGCGCCTTTGGCGTCGTGGCAGCGCAGGAATCGGCACCGCCCGGAGCTGGCAGCGAACTTCCGCCAACGGACTGGGGCCTGCAGATCTGGACGCTGGTGACGTTTCTCATTCTGCTCGTCTTGCTGGCCAAGTTCGCGTTCAAGCCCATTGCCCAGGCGCTCGACCGCCGCGGAGAGACGATCAAGAAGTCCATCGAGGAAGCCGAGAAACAGCGCGCGGAAGCGAAGAAGCTGATGGAGGACTACCAGAAGCAGCTCGCGGAAGCGCGCACCGAAGCCAACAAGATCATCGAGGAAGCGCGCGGGCTGGGCGAGAACGTACGCAAAGAAGTCGTCGAGAAGGCCAATGCCGAGGCCAGCGCGTTGCTCCAACGGTCGCAGGAGGAACTCCAGCGCCAGAAGGAAAAGGGTGTCCAGGAACTCAAGGACACCGTCGCGAGCCTGTCGGTGCAGATTGCCTCCAAGGTCATCGGGAAAGAGGTCAACGAGGCGACGCATCACCAGTTGATCGAGAACCTCATCAAAGATCTTTCCAAAATTCAGAAGGTGTAATCGGCGATGGCTCACGACCCGATCAACTCTGGTTACGCGCAGGCGCTGCTCGAACTGGCCCAGGCCGAGGCCGTCACCGCCCGTGTGGAAGAGGAGATGTTCCGCCTTCGCGAATTGCTCAAGAGCAATCCCGCGTTGCTGGAATTCCTCAAGGATCCCAACATCAAACGCGAAGGCAAACGGCAGGCGCTCACCGAATTGTTCCAGGGACGGGTGCATCCCCTCGTGCTCAATGCCCTGTTGACCATCAGCGACACCGATCGCACGAGCCGCCTGCAACCCATCATCGAAGAATTCATCACCATCGCCGCCGCCGCCCGGCAGAAGGTCAGCGGCGAAATCACGACAGCGATCCATCTCGATGACGCCACGATCGCCCGACTCGCCGCAGAACTGTCGCGGGTCACCGGCAAGAGCGTGCAGCTTTTCCAGAAGGTGGACCCGTCCATCCTGGGCGGCGTCATCGTCAAGATTGGCGAACAAATCATTGACGGCAGCCTGCGCCGAAAATTGAATCAAATTCACGAACTGATTTCAAAATGAGCTAAGGGAAAGAACTATGCCTGATCCTCTCAGCCTCGAATCCCAACAGATCTCCGACGTGCTGCGTCGCACCGTCAGCCAGTACAAGGCCGAAATCGGCGTCGAGGAAGTCGGCGAAGTCCTCGAATGCAGCGACGGGATCGCCCGCGTCAAGGGCCTGCCGAATTGCATGGCCGAGGAAATGTTGGAGTTTCCGAACGGCATCTTCGGGATGGCCCTGAACCTCGAAAAGGAACAGGTCGGCACCGTGATCCTGGGCGATTTCACCGAGGTGTCCGAAGGCGATCTCGTCAAACGCACCGGGCGCGTGCTCTCCGTGCCGGTGGGCGAGGAACTGCTCGGCCGTGTCGTCAACGCCATCGGCCAGCCGATCGACGGCAAAGGCCCGATCAACACGAAGGCGATGCGCCCCATCGAAGGCCGCGCCCCGAACGTCATCGAACGCCAGCCGGTCAAAGAGCCGCTCCAGACCGGCTTGAAAGCCATCGACTCCATGATTCCCATCGGACGCGGCCAGCGTGAGTTGATCATCGGCGACCGCCAGACCGGCAAGACCGCCATCTGCGTCGACACGATCATCAACCAGAAGAGCACGGGCGTGCTCTGTATTTACGTCGCCATCGGCCAGAAAAAATCCACCGTCGTCAGCGTCGTCGAAACGCTCCAGAAATACGGCGCGATGGATTACACCATCATCGTCAGCGCCACGGCCAGCGATCCCGCGCCGACGCAATACATTGCCCCGTTCACCGGCTGCGCCATGGGCGAATATTTCCGCGACAACGGCAAGCACGCGCTGGTCATTTACGACGACTTGTCGAAGCACGCGCAGGCGTACCGGCAGGTTTCGCTATTGCTGAGGCGTCCCCCGGGGCGCGAGGCGTTCCCCGGCGACGTTTTCAACCTGCACTCGCGGCTGCTCGAGCGCGCCGCCAAGCTCAACGACGACGCGCCGAAGCTGAACCCGATTTATCCCAAGGGCGGCGGATCGCTCACCGCGTTGCCGATCATCGAGACGCAGGAAGGCGATTTTTCCGCCTACATCCCGACCAACGTCATCAGCATCACGGATGGCCAGATTTATCTGGAATCTGATTTGTTCTATGCGGGCGTGCGTCCTGCCGTGTCGGTCGGTTTGTCGGTGAGCCGCGTTGGTGGCAACGCCCAGACCAAGGCGATGAAGAAGATCGCCGGCACGTTGCGCATCAATCTGGCACAGTACCGAGAGCTTGCGGCGTTTGCCCAACTTTCCAGCGATTTGGATAAAGCAACGAAAGATCAGCTCGATCGCGGCCAGCGCCTGGTCGAATTGCTCAAGCAGCCCCAGTACGCCCCGATGCCGGTGGAAGAGCAAACCATGATCATCTGGGTGGGGAGCTCGGGCAAGCCGGGCGAGGGATATCTGGACAACCTTCCTGTGGAATCGCTCCGGCGGTTTGAGACCGAGTTTCTGGCTTTCATGCGCAACAAGTATCCCCAGGTGAGCAAGGGGATCCGCGATAAAAAGGAACTCACCGACGAGATCATCGGCCAGTTGAAGAAGGCGACCGACGAGTTCAAGGCGATGTTCGCGGCGAAGTAAGCATCCATGCCTTCGACACGCGACATCCGACGCCGTATCCGCGGCGTGAAGAACATCAAGCAGGTCACCCGCGCGATGAACATGATCGCGTCGGCGCGGCTGCGGCGCGCCCAGGTCAAGGCGGAAGCAGCTCGCCCGTACGCCGAGCGGATCAGCGAGATTCTGCAGGATGTGCAGGCCAGCGGGATCGGTGGACGGCATCCGCTGCTGGCGCAACGACCGGTGAACCGGATCGGCGTGATCCTGGTCACCTCCGACCGCGGCTTGTGCGGTGCGTTCAATGCGTCGATCTTCCGCGAGGTGGATCATTTCCTCCGACGGCAAACGGCGCAAACAGGCTTGATCACCGTCGGCAAGAAGGGACGGGATTATTACCGGGTGAGGGGCGCGGCGGTGGACGAACATTTCCCCCAACCGTCCCGCGACGTGCGGCTCGAAGAGGTGGGAGCGATCAGCAAGCGAGTGATGGCCGACTACAGCAAAGGCGCTTACGACCAGATCTACCTGGCCTACACCCAGTTCATCAGCGTCCTGAAGTCCGTGCCCGCGGTAACGCAACTGCTGCCGCTCGGAAAAACAGGGGAGCCGACGAAGGAAGGCCCCCACCATGCGGCCTATCAGTTTGAGCCGGAAGCCGAAGAATTGCTGAATACCTTGCTGCCACAGTATGTGGAAGTGGTGATTTACCGGGCGTTGGTGGAGTCGCTCGCCAGCGAACAGGCGGCGCGCATGGTCGCCATGAAGGCGGCCACCGACAGCGCCTCCGAAATGATCGGCAACCTGACGCGCAAATACAACCGCGTCCGCCAGGGTTCGATCACAACCCAGATTCTGGAAGTCGTCTCCGGCGCGGAAGCGCTGAAGCACGAGCATTGATTTGTTGTAGCGGCGCTCTATGAGGGCCGATTGCTGTTGATGAAACACGGCGGTCATAGACCGCCGCTACAGAGGAGCATTATGAGCACAAACGGACAACGAAAAGGCAAGATCGCGCAGGTCATCGGGCCCGTCGTGGACATCGAGTTTTTCACCGAAGAACTGCCGCCGATCAACCAGGCGATCACGATTCAGGACAAGGCACGCGGCATCGATCTGACGTGCGAAGTCGCCGGCCACATGGGCGATAACACCGTGCGCACCGTCGCCATGAGCGCGACCCAGGGCCTGGTACGCGGCATGGAATGCCTGGATACCGGCGCGCCCATTACCGTGCCCGTCGGCCCCGCAGCGCTGGGGCGCGTGATGGACCTTCTCGGCAGGCCCATCGACGGCAAGGGCCCGGTGGATCACAAACACACGCTGCCGATTCATCGGCTGGCACCGCCGTTCGAGGAGCAAGTCCCCGCGACCAAACAGTTCGAAACAGGCCTGAAATCCATCGACCTGCTCGCGCCGTTCGCCAAGGGCGGCAAGATCGGTTTCTTCGGTGGCGCAGGCGTCGGCAAGACGGTGCTCATCCAGGAATTGATCCGTAACATCGCCAAAGAACACAGCGGTTACTCGGCTTTCGGCGGGGTCGGCGAGCGCACCCGCGAAGGCAACGACCTTTATCTGGAAATGACCGAATCGGGCGTTCTCGCCAACACGGTGTTGGTGTTCGGCCAGATGAACGAGCCGCCCGGCGCGCGTCTCCGCGTGGCGCTCTCGGCGTTGACACAGGCGGAATACTTCCGCGATGCCGAAGGCAAAGACGTCTTGCTGTTCATCGACAACATTTTTCGTTTCACACAAGCTGGCTCGGAAGTATCCGCATTGCTGGGCCGCATGCCGAGCGCGGTCGGGTACCAGCCAACCCTTGGGACGGAGATGGGCGATCTCCAGGAACGGATCACTTCAACGAAGCGCGGTTCGATCACGTCGGTCCAGGCCGTGTATGTGCCTGCCGACGATATTACCGACCCGGCGCCCGCGGCGACGTTCACGCACCTGGATGGCTCGATTGTTTTGTCTCGTCAGATCGCTGAACTGGGCATTTATCCCGCTGTCGATCCGCTGGCCTCGACCTCCCGGATCCTCGATCCATTGGTCGTTGGCGAAGAACACTACCGCGTGGCCCGCGGCACGCAGCAAGTGCTGCAACGCTACAAGGACTTGCAGGACATCATCGCGATCTTGGGCATGGAAGAATTGAGCGAGGAAGACAAGCTGATCGTCTCCCGCGCCCGCAAGATCCAGCGCTTTCTTTCGCAACCAAACTTTGTGGCCGAGCAGTTTACGGGCATTCAGGGCAAATACTGTCGGATCACCGACACCGTGCGGAGCTTCAAGGAGATCCTCGAAGGGAAGCACGACGACCTGCCCGAGCAGGCGTTCTACATGGTTGGCCCCATCGAGGAAGCCCGGGCCAAATCGGAGAAGATGAAGGGGTAACTCTTTCAAGTAAGAAACATCATGGCTGAGAAAACATTTCCGCTGGAAATCCTGACGCTGCAGAAATCGCTGCTGCGCGAAGAGGTGCGGTTTGTCATCGCGCCGGGGCAGGAGGGCGTGTTTGAAGTCCTGCCCAATCACGCCCAGTTCGTGTTCGCGCTCAAACCCGGCCCGTTGCGGATTCGTACCCCGGAAGGGGGGGACAAATACGTCGCCGTGGGCACCGGGTTCCTCATCGTGCAAAAGGAGCGCACGACGGTGCTGACGCGCAGTGCCGAGCGACCCGAGGAGATTGACATCGACCGGGCTCGGCAAGCCAAACAACGCGCCGAGGAGCGGTTGGCTGTTCGGAATCCGGAGATCGACGACGCGCGGGCCCAGGCGGCCTTGCAGCGTGCACTTGCGCGGTTAAAAGTGGCGGCGCATGTTTCTGCGTCGAAATGAGCAAAACTGAGCAGTCACTTCTTCCAGACGCTTTCCTTCACGCCGCGCGCCTGGTTCGCCCGACGGGCGAGCACAAACAGCGCATCACCCAGGCGATTCAAGTACGGCACGACACACTCGCCGATCTTTTCCTTGTCGGCCAGCCGCACGCAGAATCGCTCCGCGCGGCGACAAATTGTTCGGGCCTGATGCAGTGCAGCAGCGGTCTTGCATCCGCCGGGCAGGATGAATTCCTTCAACGGCGACATCTCGGCATCGAGCTTGTCCATCAGTCGTTCCAGGGCCGTGATGTGGGCTGCGTGGATGCGCGGCATCCCTTTCCAGGCGTCCTCCGGTAACGTGGCCAGTTCCGCCCCCAGATTGAATAATTCATTCTGGATCTGAGCCAGTACCTGGTCGATAGCGCGACCTTCACTGGATTGTTCTTCTGCATTGAAGGCGCGCGCCATACCGATCGACGCGTTCAGTTCATCCACCGTGCCGTAAGCCCAGATTCGCGGCGAATCCTTGCTGACCCGGGCGCCTCGGAACAGCCCCGTTTTCCCTCGGTCACCGGACTTGGTGTAGATTTTTGTGCGGCGTGGCATTGATCTTTCTTCCCTAGTAGGAGGGCCATTCCTGGCCCGACCGGTCGCGACAAAGCCGAGTCTGCGAGACATGCGAAGCAAAATGTCGCTCCTACGGCGGGCTGTCGAAATTAGCATTTCTGGAACTTGGCCGGGATCAGGCACATGAATTTGAATGGCTTCTCAGCCGCGTTCTTGAACTGATGTTTTTCGTCGGCGGGAATGTAGAGAACATCACCGGGCTTGAGCGGGACCTCCTTGCCGTCTCGCCATACCGTTCCCTGGCCTTCCATGACATAGATTTCGTGTTCGTAGGGATGATGATGCAACGGTGTATGTCCGCTCGGCGCCACCTCAAAGATGCGCATGGCGAAGTTTGGCGCCCCGTCGCGCGGCGACACGGCAAGCTGCACGTTGCAGTCTTTGGCGCCATCCATCTCGACTTTGTCAGCGGGAATCTGTTGGACATTTGTAATCTTCACGTAGTTTCCCTTTCCTGTCATGCTGAGCTTGTCGAAGTTTACCCCGTACCACGGGGCAAGTCTCTGTCGTATGGGAGCAGACCCTTCACTTCGCTCGTTACCAGCACTACCTCACAACTCCGAAAACTGCAAGCCGACTCGGTCGAAATTGACGGCAAGACTTGGTCGGCATACGATTCTCGCCATGAAAAGCTACCGGAAAGAATTGTGGTTCAACATTCCTTCCCGACGCGCCTTTGTGAACGTCACCCCGGAGATCGAACGATGCCTGGAGGAAAGCGGCATCCAGAGCGGCCTTCTCTTGTGCAACGCGATGCACATCAGCGCCAGCGTGTTCATCAACGACAACGAGTCCGGCCTGCATCAGGATTTCGAGCGCTGGCTGGAGAAACTGGCTCCGGAGAAACCGCATTCCCAGTACGCTCACAACCAGGGCGAAGATAATGCAGACGCGCATTTGAAACGCACGATTATGGGCCGGGAAGTGGTCGTCGCGGTGACCGATGGCAAGCTGGACTTCGGCCCGTGGGAGCAAATTTTCTACGGCGAATTCGACGGCAAACGCCGCAAACGAGTGCTCGTCAAGATCATTGGGGAGTGACCGCCGTAGTGGATGGTTGGCGAGGGACTTGTCGGCGCTGATCGATCAACTTCTTCGATGATTAAACTTGACCGCGTTTCTTCTGCATCGCCAAGGAAAACAGGTTCTCTGCGTATGATTCAATCACTTCTCGATACGCCAGCTTCTTGACCCATTCTCCTGGGATGTCCGCCTCACCATAGAAAGAGCCTGCCAGTTGCCCATAAACGGCACCCGTCGTGTCGGCGTCACGACCGAGGTTCACCGCCAGCAATGCACCTTCGCGGAAACTGTTCGCTTTGTAAAAGGCCCACAGTGCTGCCTCCAGCGACTTGACCACATACGTCAGACCCTTGATCTCCGGCGGTTCGCGACGCTTGAACGAACCTGTCGCGACCTCATCAATTTCTGAGATCAACGGATGCTGTTGCCAATAACCTGCCACCGGACTGAACCGCTCCGACAGCAATTCGTCTTTACTGGCACCGTTGACGGCGCCAACGATCAAAGCCCCAAGATAGCTGCACGCATCGACGGCGGTAGCTGCAGCGTGTGTTGTTCGCGAACTTTCCCCTGATTTCTCGATGGCCGTTTCTGGAGAACGAGTGAAGAAAAGCGGAACTGGAGCCAACCGCATGATGGAACCGTTCCCGGCCATGTCAGGATCTGTTGAGCCGCAATAAGGCTGGCCCGTAGTCTCGAACCGGAGCAGCGCTGACTTGGTGGTCTCCCCAATATCGATGTATGCTCCCGTGCTGCTGAGATACCCATCCCGATACCAACGGACGTAGCGTTCAAGTTGGTTAACAGGATCGAAGCCCTTCCGCTCGATCAGACTTTCGGCCAAGCAGAGAGCCATCGAGGTATCGTCTGTCCACTGCCCTGGCTCAAGGCTGAACGGCCCGCCACCCACGATCTCCTGAATGGGAGTGAATGTTCCCGGATGCTTAAACTCCAACGTCGTGCCGAGGGCGTCGCCTGCCGCAAGACCGAGCAGCGCGCCCCGATACCGTTGAATCGGCGTAACAGTGGCATTCATGGCGTGAAACATTTCTAAGCCGAAAACCCGCGAGGTGCAAGCTTGCTCCCGTACGCTCACCGCGTTAAAATGCCACGCGCAGGAGATCACTGACAGGAATTCAGACGAAGCACCAAGCATCACGCACAGCCATGAGCGATCAATCGAACCAACCACAACCGGATCCGGCTGCGCTGGAAGGGGCGCACGAATTGACCGACACCGGCAAGTTTGCCGAAGCGAAGAAGGCGTATGAAAAGCTGGTGGAACTGTTCCCCAAGGATGCCAATTTGTGGCGCGACTTAGGGATGACCTACTCCGTGCTGGACGAACACGACAAGGCCGTGGCGGCGTTCAACAAGGCGGTGTCACTGCAGCCCGATTTCGCGAATGCCTGGGACTGGTTGGGAATGAAATTCTGGGAAACCGAGCAGTTCGCGCTGGCGGCGGTTGCATTTGAGAAGGCCATCGAAGCCGATCCGAACAACAAGCACTCGTTAGCCGCGCTGGCCCAGGTGTACGCCTTACTCAAGCGTCCTGACGACGCTTGGGATACCTGGTGCAAGCTGCGGGACTTGGACCCCAAGCACGCGGAGGACATCGAGTTCATGGTCGGGGAATTCTTGGAGTATTGACATAGCGCAACTAACTAGCAGCCGGCGGGACGCCAAATCCGATGCACGCAGGTATAAATCATGACCCGACAGAATAAGCATAAGTACAAAGGCCTAAGACCGAACGCGTATCTCGAATTCTGCCCAGCAATCCCTTCGTTAGCTGCACATTGGGCGATGGCAGGCTTCTTGCCGGACTTTTTCTGGAAGGCGTCTCATTATAAGGGACTCGGTAAGTTTAAAAAGGACAAATTCATGGTGCTTGACGACGAATTCAAGCCCCCAAAGCTGGCCGACATGATCCGCGGAGGCACTGATCCTGTTAAGGAAGCGCTGCGACGGGTCATAAGCCTTTCCGAAGCTGAGAAGAGATATAACCCAAACTCCCTGTTGGAGCACTGGCTCCGAGTTGAGACCCCCTTAAATGCCCGTCTTTGCCTTGCGAGTGTTCTTGCTGGCCCTGAAAAGTGTGCTGCTTTTTTTGCTCCCTCTCTCGATCGACCTCGTCTTCACGCAGTTCGCATAAATGGTTGCGTTGATACGGGTGGAACAAAGGACAAATTCGGCCAACCCGATCTCTTGCTTGTCGGCGACAAAGAACTGGTGATGGTAGAAATGAAAGTGCGTGGCAATAAATCCGACCAGAAGTACAGCGAAACGCAACTTCTCAAATACCTAACCCTGGCAAATTACGCGTTCGATTATCTCGGTCTTTATGAGGTCTTTCATTTGATTCTTGTGCCTGCAGGAGGACCAACGCCTTTCAAACACAAAGACAGATGGATTCAGAGCATCGAAGAGACCACGGGATCGATTCAATTTCGGTTGGACGGCTTGGAGAAAGCGGCAGAAGGAACGAAATGGAAAGAACTACTTGAGGCGTCAAGTGGTTCGTCCAAACTAGAACACTTGATAAGCAAGGTGCCAGTGAGGCGGGTTTTTTACAGTGACCTTAGACCTCCGCAGCCAAACCCGTCTGATCCTTGGATTACTGAAGCACGGCAACAACTTGAAAGGCTTGCCCGCCATGCGGAGCCGTCTAATTCCACAGAGGTGGATGCTGCGCAAGTATCTTGAGTTCGTTCGTTTCTCACACACCGTATTTGCGTTACCGTTCGCCTCAACCGATTCAATGTCGCCCTTAATCTTGTCAACGTAATGGAACTTGTACTTCTGCGGGCAGGATTCGTACGTGCCGATTTTTGAATGGGAGTAGATCGCCATGTTTAGTTCCAAAAGGGCCACATACAGTGCCTCAAAAGATATACCCGCCGGGGCCTTTGGCCATGACTTCATCGGCAGAGTCGAAACGGTAGCTGCCGCGTTTGAAACGATCCGTGTGGTGGTGAATGGATTCCGGCCTGAGGCCAGTGTATGTGAAAAACCTGACCGTCGTTGTATCATCACTTTGTTCAACGCTCGGCCGCCACTCACTGGGTTTTGCCAACAGCCATTTCCAATCCGCCATTGACCCAGTTGGCTCGTCGTGAGTACGTTCCCGTCGTTTGGCACGCTGAGGCGTCCACGGATCGGCTCCAAGGATGGCGTGCGTGCTCCACTCGCAGCCATGCCACATCGCTCCGAATTCCCCCGCTTCCCTGGCGAAGATCGAAGCTGACAGGTAAGACCAAGGCGTAGCATCGCCCTCGATTGCATCCATGATGTTCGCCTGCGCCTGCGGCGGTACCGGCGGTCCGGGCAGATAAGCGGGGAATCCATCGGGAGGAGGTAGTTCGGTTTGGTTTTGGATCGCTTCGAGACAGGCTTCCGGCTCAGGAAACCCCACATCTTCCGGCAGAGCCCACACGACGCCATTGCCGTTGCCGCCTTCGCGGAAGAGGTAGGCGCGCAGGATGAAGCCCCGTTTGATCCGAAGGGCCGAGAAAACTGCGAGAAGATTCATTGGGTCAACCTCGCTCTTGCTCCAGCCTTCTGGTCCCTCTCGCGAAACGCTGCACGCCCGCACCGCCGCGCGACGGAGTTGCTGCACCTTACGAATGGGGAAGACGGTTATCATCGTGCGTCCATTCTTTGGCCCTCGTTTTCACTGGTACTGCTGCAGCATCGTCTGGGCGGTCTCGCGCACCCGCTTCTGCAGACTCGGCGGAGCACGGTCAGCCCTGACCGCGATGCTTTTGACCTCCATGACAGTGTTGTGCCAAATGTCTATCCGCCGCCTCTCATGATAAGCGGCTGAGTACCGTCCGAACCGCCTGTTCTCGTTCGCCCAGGTGGCCGTATAATTGTTCTCGCTGTTCTTCCGAAAGTTCTTTCAGTTGTTCGGCAAAGCGATCGATCTCGGCGGTTACATTTTCCGAGAAGCGTTTCCCGACAAGAAATTGATCGGTATAATCGACGAAGCGTGCTGCATCCTGTGCCGCGCAATTCCAATCATCCCGTATTTGTGAGAGGTCAAAATGTATCCGTAGGGACTCAAGCAGGTCTACTCGAAACAGCTCCTTTCCTTCGCTCAACAACGCCTCATACAAAGCAACGCTTTCACTACAGCAGCCCGAAGCGGGTTCCCATTGCTTTTTTTTTCTCAGAGCTTTCGCCTTTACGAGGAGAACACCAGCAAGATCGTTTGTAACTTCTGTCTGCTGGTGGCGATCAATTAGCTCCCGACACAGGCCAATTGCTGAGTCGTAAACGGCCAGTGCCTCCTCACAACGTTCCAGATGGTCGAGTGCTAATCCTTTTCCCCACAACGCCCTTATCAGCCCGTCACCGCGTGTTTCAAGCCCATCTTGCTCGACCTGTTTCTGCCGAATATCGACAACTTCCTGATCGCATTCCAAGACGCATTCGTACTGCTTCAACGCGTCGAACGCACCCGCTTTGTTCATCAAAGCCCGCCCCAGGTATTCCACGTACTCCTCTTTCCCGGTCTTTTCCACCAACTGCCTGTACATGGCAACCGCCCCATTATGACTCTCCAGCGCTTCAGATTTCCAGCCCAGCAGTTCGACCACCACCCCTCTACCGGAGAACGTCATTGCAGCACCTTCAGCCTCAATTTCCGTAAGGCTCGCTTCCAGCCGTGGCCTCATAAGCTGGATTGCTTTGTCATAGGATGTCAGGGCCTCCAGCAACTTGTTTTGCCGACGAACAACCAGACCGCGATTGCACAAAGCCAGAATGAGCTGGTGGGTCAAGTTGGTGAGATGTTCTTGTTCAACCAGCCGGGTGAGAATCTGGACGGCTTGATCGTATTGCGCCAGTGCTTCTGCCAGCCGGTCCTGTCTGTTAAACGCCTCGCCCGAGTTGATTAGGTCGATGGCAGATTCCAACTCGTTCACGGACCACTCAAGCTCGCGCTTCGGCCACCAGTTGATGCCAGCGGGGCGAGACGGCGCGTCGAGCCATCACTGCGATGGCAACAAACAATGTCATGAACGCCCAATCGCCGATCAGCGTTCCGCGCAGGAACGGCAGACCGGCCGCGTAACACTCGGTCAATCCCGCGATCGTGGCTGGGTAGGCGTGGTTCGCAAGGCTCATCCCGAACATCCAGACGCCGAAATTGCTGACGAGAAAGAAAAGAAATGGCGTCAGCACGGCGCAGCCGACTTTTGTGCCGGTCGACTCACGCCTGCTCCAAAGACCCAGCAACCCAATTGCCAGGAACGCAGCGTAATCGATCAGACGCGGCCAGTACACAAGCGGATAATGCATCTGCGCGTTCAGCGCCAGGTCCGTCACCGCAAGCACGGCCAGCGGCACCCAGAGGGCGTAGCGCCGTCCGAAATACATCCCACCGAGCAATGCCATTGCCGCCAAGGGCGCCACGTTCCACCACTGGAGATCGTGAGCTACCAAACGAAATATCCCTGCCGCCAAAATCATCAAAAACGCAAGAGCCATAGGTGTTCTCCTTAAATCGTCATGATTGTGCGAGCGGATCGGCCAAAAATCAATCTCGAAGTATCGGGAGCAGGATTCCCAGAATCTTTACGATCCCGCTCATGGCGATCACCATCCGGTGACAACTTTGTAGGGCAAGCGCCTCGCTTGCCGTCGTCATCGGATCGGCAACCGGAGCGGTCGCCCTACAATTCATCGTCAGGATTCGGTGGATTCCTCTCCTGCCCTCGTTGGAACATCACGAAGCCCTGTGCTACGGTAGAGTCGTGGATTCAAGCGAGCAAGCCTATCGCAGTTTCCAGCGCCGGGTGGACCGACTCTGTTTCCTGATCACCGCCGCCGATTTCCCCGAAGAAGACGTCAACATGGAGCGCCAATTCCTGCGCGCCGAAGCAGCCTGTCTCTTTCCCGACAAGCTGGCGCTGTACGACATGATCTACGAGAATCGTTTTCGCCGCATTTGGGAGCAGTTTCGTCAACCCACTATGGCGCAGCAGTGAGGTGCGACAACGCCTGGATCACGCCAGTGCCACCGGGAAAAAGAGGGCTAAGAAGCGAGAGAATCGTCCCATTCTGCCGGGCTCCACTGGAGGATTTCGATGATCTCATCGAACGCGTGGATAGTCTCGCTGCCTAAATAGCGGTCCGTGTCCAGCGCGTTCAACTCTTCGTTCATATCCAGTTCGGTGCATTCCTGGACGTACTGATGCGTTGCGTTGAGCCGCCGGATGCGGGCAGCACTCAGGGCGTCGAGAAAATCATGGTAGGGTCCTTCGCCGTCCTGGCCCAGGATGGGCAGCGCAAACGTCTCATTCGTCGCTTTGAAGATGCTTTCGTCCGTCGACGCGAGGCGCAGATGATCCTCGGCGATCTCGGACTCGAGCCTGAATACCTGGAAAGCATTCACGAGTTGCTGCTGGCGAAAGCCGTAGGGGCGGTACTCCTGCAACGTCTCCAGCAGATGGGAAACCTGCTTGGGATCAAGTAGGCCGCAGTGTCTTCCGTCGGGCTGGAACGACTCACTGGTCTGGTCGAGCCACCAATTGAAATCCTCGCCCAGCCGCGCAGCGATCCAGCGGGGTGTCTCGGACGGGTCAGCTTTCATGGTCATTCATCACACAATTCCCCAATTCTTCTTTGTATTTTGCCGTGTCTGACGCCAAAATCAATCGCAATGAGCGTGTCGAGTTATCAGGGCAAAAAGCCGCGTCTGGGGAAAGAGGTCTTCATCGCGGAAGGCGCCCACGTGATTGGCGATGTGTCGATTGGAGACGGTTCGAGTGTTTGGTTCGGCAGCGTCTTGCGCGGCGACATCAATCGGGTCGTGATCGGTCATCATACCAATATCCAGGACCTGAGCATCTGTCATGTTGCAGACGAGGAAGCGTGCGTGGTCGGCAACTACGTCACCGTAGGACATCGGGCGATCCTACACGCTTGCACGGTGGGTGACGAGGTGCTGATTGGAATGGGAGCGATCTTGATGAACGGCGTCGTGATCGGCGAGCACAGTATGATCGGTGCAGCGGCTTTGCTGACCGAGGGATTGGAGGTGCCACCGGGTTCCCTGGTCTACGGCGCGCCGGCCAAGGTGATCAGTCACCTCGGCGAGAAGGAGCGGCGGCAGATCAAAGCCTGGGCGGAGAAATACTGTCATGTGGCGGCCAACTACCGGATGACCCAAGGGGGCTGAGGATCAAGGTTGTTCGATCTGGACCTTTTCGGAAATGGAAGACAATGTCTTCCGCGCATCCCCGCTTGTGGCGCGCACCTGCATTTGATCCCCCGGCACGGTCCGGGACGACTGGATGACTCCGACCGGCAATTCGAGCACGTAGATGGCCTGTTTGACAATACAGGTCCGAAACGGGGGCAACGCGCAAATCGTGCGAATCACCCGAAGTTCCTTGTCCAGGAAAAGGACGTCGATGGGGAACCGCATGCCAACGGTGTGAATTCCATAGCAGCGGTCAAGCAACAATCCTTCCCCCGGTGACAACGTTTTTCGGTTCAACAAACCGACCATCCGCTTGAAAACCGAGTCCGCGAAGTGGCAGCGATCGGAGACAACCGAATTCTTGGTGGCATTGACCAGAATCATGGAAGTTGGTTCAGTGGTTACTGCTGTAAAAGGTCGTTCCAGATGCTCACGAGAGCCGGTCCCAGAATGACGACAAACAGCGCCGGGAAAATGAACAACACCAACGGGAACACCATCTTGACGGGAGCTTTCATGGCGGTTTCCTGGGCGCGCTGACGCCGACGCACGCGGATGGAGTCCGCTTGAATCCGCAGTGTATTGGTGATATTGCCGCCCAGGCGGCTGGCATGCACGACCGCGGTGATGAAGGTTTTGAGCTCGTCGACGCCCGTTCGGTTGCCCAGGTCCTCCAGCGCCTCCAAGCGGGGCTTGCCCAATCGGATCTCATTCAGAGTCTTGGCAAACTCCTCGGCGAGGGGGCCCTTGAGTTTGCGCATGGTGTAGCCCACGCCCGCATCGAAACCCATGCCCGCCTCGACGCTGATGGAGAGAATGTCGATGGCATACGGCAGCGAGAGCAGAATCTCCTGCTGTCTCGCGCGAACGCGCCTGCCGAGCACGAATTGAGGAAAGATATAGCCCGCCACTGGAGCGACCACAATACAAAAGAGGTTGAACGGATCACGGTACCAGTTCGTGTTGTGGCCCGCCCACAGCAACAAGGTAACCAGAAAGGCACAAGCCACCGCGCAAATGCAACACAGCCCCATCAACTGGGTGGCAGTCACCCGTGGATACAGACCCGCCATCAACAGTCGCTTGTGCGTCCGGTCCGACACCTCGGCAGGGGTGTATCCTCGAACCGCTCTGGCCGCAGCTTCGCCCAGCGGCAGCAGCACCCGCTGCATAAACGGCTTGTTCAACACCTCTTCCGCAGTCTGGTCCTCGGCCGTCTTGACCTGTTCGATCCGCTTTTCGAGTGCGAATCTGGCAGAACCCCGGTAGAGCCCCAGCAACAGGAATACCCAGAATAGAATTGCGCCGACAATAGCCAGTATCAACATGATCAAACCCGGATGTTGATGATCCTGTAAATCAAATAGCCGCCGATTATTTGCCAGAACAGCGCCCCGGCCAACAACAGGACGCCGAGCGGCAATTCCAGATGACCCCACAGTGGCAGCATGGGCGGGCCGACCAGCGGACGGAAGTACTCCGGCAACCAGAACCAGAAAACGATGGCCAGGAAGGTTGGCAGGAGACCCACGACCAGACCAGAGAATCTTCCCTGGGCGGTCAGCACCCGAATGTCACCCTGGATGCGCAATCGCTCTCGAATTGTTTCCGCCACTTTTTCCATGATCTCCGTCAAATTTCCGCCCACATCTTTTTGAACCAGATAGGCACTGATGACGATATCCATGTCCTGGCTGTTGATGCGTTTTCCCAGATTCAGGAGCGCCTGGTCGATGGTGGCCCCGAGGTTGACCTCCCGCAGCATCCGATTCAATTCCTTGCTGATCGGATCATCCATTTCCTTCGCGATGAGTTCCAGGCCCTTCAAAAATCCATACCCGGACCGCAGGGAGTTCGTCAGCAACATCAACGCATCGGCTAATTGGCTGATAAACTTCGCGCGTCGACGGTTCTGGTGAAAGCGCACAAAAAATGCGGGGGCCAAAAATCCGACGATCGCCAGGATGGCCCCGCGCAAAGAACCGAGCGCGTACACTCCCCAGAGAAAACAGACCCCGGCAAGCACAAGGCGCAGCAGGATGTACTCGGTAGGGCGCATGGGGATGTCTGCCCGGGCCAGGTTGTCCTCGATCTTTTGCACGTACCCCCTCCCGAACAACGAACGAAACAGACCAGGGATCGAGCTGAGTCCTTTCAGTTCTGCATCGGCTGCCAGGGCGGCTTCTTCCTCAATGCCGGCGTAGGTTTGGAGGCGTTGCGCGAGAATGGCCTTGCGCCGACCGGCCACCAGGGAGAGTCCGTAAAAGAGCAGCCCGATCGTTGCGGCTCCAAAAATAACAATGAAGGTAATGGGCTCCACGGTCAGCGCCCCTCCACGGCGCGCTTGAAAATGTCCGCGGACAGATGGACTCCCGCGGCGTGGAATCGATCCAGGAATCTTGGGACCATGCCCGTTGCCTGAATGGTGCCGAGCACCTTGCCCCCTTCGCCGATGCCTTTTTGCAAGAACGTAAACAGGTCCTGGAGCACCACGACGTTGCCTTCCATTCCCTGTACTTCGCTCACGCTGACCACCTTGCGGCTGCCGTCCGTCAATCGCCCGATCTGCACGATCAAGTGAATCGCCGAAGCGACCTGTTCGCGAATGGCGCGCGATGGCAATTCCATCCCCGACATCATCACCATCGTTTCCATGCGCGACAACGCATCGCGCGGGGTATTGGCGTGGATGGTGGAAATGGATCCTTCGTGCCCCGTATTCATCGCCTGCAACATGTCCAGCGCTTCGCCGCCGCGCACTTCACCGACAATAATGCGGTCGGGACGCATCCGCAGGCAGTTGCGCACGAGGTCGCGAATCCTGATTTCGCCCTTGCCCTCGATGTTGGGGGGACGGGATTCCAGACGCACGACGTGCGCCTGGTGCAGTTTCAACTCGGCGGCATCCTCCACGCTCACGATGCGTTCGCCCTCGGGGATGAAGGAGGACAACACGTTCAGGAAGGTGGTCTTGCCCGCTCCAGAACCGCCCGAAACGAGGATGTTCAGCTTGATCTTCACGCAGGCCGCCAAAAATGCCGCCATGCCCTGGGTCATGCTTCCAAAGCCAATCAGATCTTCCACCGTATAGGGATCGACCGAGAATTTCCGGATCGTCAGGACCGGCCCGTTCAACGAAAGCGGAGAGATAATCGCGTTCACCCGCGAACCGTCGGGCAGCCGCGCGTCCACCATCGGGCTGGATTCGTCAATGCGCCTGCCCAGAGGCGTGACAATCTTGTCGATCACGTGTCGGATGTGTTCGGTGTCCCGAAATTGGACATCGGTGAGTTCCAGCTTTCCAAAGCGCTCGCAATAGACCTGGTCCGGGCGATTCACCATCACTTCGGTAACAGTCGGATCGCGCAACAAGGGTTCGATCGGCCCGAAACCGAGAATTTCATCTGCCATGTCGGAGACGAGCCGATTGCGGATTTGGCGGGAGTAAGGAAGCTTTTCGGCACGCAGTTTTTCCTCGACCAGTTCCTCCACGCGCCGGCGCAAAAGAGCTTCGTCGCCCTTCTCCAGGAGTTTCTGGTCAATGTTCTGCACCAGATAGCCCAGGATCGCATTCTTGGACTCCAGATAGAGTTGCGCGCTGATTTCAGGCGTCGGAGGCATGAGGTGTCAATCTTCCTTTTTCTCTCCCCGCTATTGCAGAAAAGAAAACCAGCGTGCCACGGCGCGCTTTTTCCCGGCGGTTTCGGTGCCCGAAGGGACCAGGTTTTCGGCCAGTGCAAGAATGGTCTTCGAAAGTGGCTTGTGAGGCGACGCCGTCACAAAAGGTTGACCGAGGTTGACGGAAGAACTCACCAGTCCGTCATCGCCGGGGAGTTGCGCAATCACGGGGAATTCCAGGATCGACTCGACCTCTCCGGAGGAAATCTCCTTGGAGCCGCCCGCGCGGTTTACGACCACACGGATTCTTTCCCGGGGATAGTTCGCCGCCATCAGGTTCTTCAAATACAGTTTGCCATCCCGCAGGCGAGGCAGATCCATTCCCACCACCACCATGATGAGATCCGAATAATCCATGGCAGCCAGCGTGGACTCCAAATTGGCGTACCCGGTATCGATGATGGTGCAATCGTAATGATCGCGCAACGCTTCCAGGATACCTTGCACTATGTACCGCGAAAGCGTTCCTCCATCGAACGTGCCCGTCAACGGAGCCGACAATACCGACACGCCCGAAGAGTGTTTGACCATCACACTGTCCACCACGTCGTAGTCGATCCCGCCAAAGCCGGGAAGCAGGTCGCCCAGCGTCCTGCGGGGAGTCAAGTCCAGCAACATCGCGACGTCGCCTCCCCACAGATTCAAATCCACCAGTGCAATCTTCTCACTCGATATCGCCAGACTCACGGCGAGATTGGTGGCGATGACGGTCTTGCCGCAGCCACCGCGAGGTCCCGTGACGGTGATAATACGATGCCGCGGTTCGCGGGAGTCTGAGGTCGCCGAATCGCCGCCGGTTTGTTTGGCTCCTTTGACCTTGCTTTGAAGAGTCGCAACCTTGCGCACCTCTTCCACCAGCCGTTCCCCGGCGATGGGACGGGTAAGGAACTCCTTGATACCCGCCCGCAGCATCTTGTGCCAGACCTCCTCGCCCTCCGATCCTGTCAGGATCAAAATCACCCCAACCTCCGGCATGCCAGCGGTGATTTGTTCGGCCGCGTCCAACCCGCTCACACCAGGAAGATCTTCCTTGATGAGAGCAACATCGGGCCGCTGCCGCTTGACGAGATCGACGCACTCTTTCCCGTCTCGAGCTTCGCCGACGATTTGCATCTCCGGGTCGCTGGCCAACAGATTCTTGAGCCGCTCCCGCTCAGCCGGTTCATTCTCGGCGATAACTATGTTGATGCGGCGATCCATGTATGCCTGGTTCCCATTCCTCCATTCCACTTCCTGCGTGTCTTCCCAACACCCCCGACGCCAGACTCAGTTGCCCGTGGGATGCGCTGGCTGGTAATTCGTCGCCGGTGCCCCTCCCGACGTGGCGGGGGCTGCCGGCTTTCCGGCCTTCTTGGGTTCTGCAACCTCCGCATCTTGAGAATATCCGCCGCTATGAACACCCCAATCATCCTTCTTATTCAGCGACTTCAACAAACCCTTGTCTGACCTGTTAATCCATTGTTGCATGACGGGTGTTTTCGCCCCTGCTGCCGTGTCGGCATCGATATCCTTGATCACTTCGGGCGTCATCAGGAACAATACCTCTCTTTTCGCCTGATGGAACTGCTTGTCCCGAAAGAGAGCGCCGAGTACAGGAATGTCGCCCAGCCAAGGCAGCTTGCGAAGGAGATCCTGGTCGATATTGTTTTCCAGCAGGCCGGCGATCACAATCGTCTGCCCGTCTTTGACCTGGAGAATCGCATCAGCGGTCTTGGCGCCAATAATGGGAAGGCCGGAAGCTCCCGTACCGATAACCTGGCTGACTTCGGCGTGAATGGTCGTATTGATCCTGTTTTCGCTGTCGGCCGTAGGCTTGATCTTCATGCGAACGCCAACCTCCTTGAACTCCACCGTGAACGACTGCGGCAATTGCTCCACGATGGGGACTTCCTCACCGACGAGGAAACTGGCTTCCTTGCCACTGTAGGTGACGAGCGTGGGCTCCGACAACAACCGCGCGGTATTTTTCTGAATGAGGAGATCCAACACCGCTTCAACACCGACAGGGATGCTGCCGGCGGAGATTGTTTGATTCCCCGCCTGGCTCGGATTCAGAAACATATGACCTGAAAAATCGTTCTGGCCGCCGCTCGGTTCGGTGATCGAGAGCCGACCGAAGCCATAAGCCACCTGTCCGTTCGGACCAAAATACTGGATGCCCAGATTCTTGATTGCGTCCGTGCTGACCTCTGCAATCCGGGTGCGAATCTTGATTTGCCGCGGATTGGTAATCTCCAGCAAATTGATCACCTGCCCCTTGTACGCACCCGCCACTTGCACGGCGCGTTGGGCCTCGATTTCATCGGTCACCTTGCCGTCCAACACCAGGGCATCGCCAATGGAGCGGACCGTGATGTCTTTGGAGTTGATCATCTTGCGAATCATGACAGCGGCCGCCTCGTTGCCCACCTCGATCGTGTACACGACGGTCGGATGATCTTCGGTGTGCACCACGGTCAGCGTTGTTGCCCCGACTTTCTTGCCAATCACGCTGATTTCCTTGTCGGATAGCGCCACCACGTCGGCAATTGACGGGTCAGCCACAGCCAACTTTGCCACGTTTTCCACCGGAAGCACTGTCGCCGTACCCACGCTGACTTGAATCGAACTCGTGGATTGCCCCAGCAGGGGTCTGCTCGTCAATATGACCATTGACAGAACAACCGTGATACCCCATAGGCCCCAGCCATACCCCTTGATTTGTGTCTTCTTCATCTGATTTTCTTCCTTTCGATTGCTGGTTGACGAATTCGTTTTTCTAGGGCGAAACTGTCTGCTGTTGTTCGCCTCGGATGATTTGAATCTCCCTCGGCCGCTGCGCCGCGGGGGGCATAATGTAAACAGGCGTCTGGTTGGGCTCGTTGGTGACCATTATCGCATCCGCAGGAATACCGGGGCCGGTAAAGTCTCTCGGTGAAACCCCTTCCGTGGGAACAACCACCTGATCGTTCACTCCCCGCAGGGAAACACGCAACGCGCCGGCGCGATCCGCTGCCGCCACCAACTCGGTCTGCTCCGGCTTCACCGCCAAAGTCATCGAACTGTTGGCCCCGTCTTTGCCGTTCTGATCGGTCTGCCCCTTGTTCACGGCAAGCACCTTGACATTCTGCAAAAGCATTTTCGTCAATTCCTGACGGGTACGAGGATCCGAATAGGTCGCCAGAATATCCACGTGATCGCCGGGCTTGACGCTGGTGCCGACCGCCATGACCTCGCCGGCCCCGATGGCAATCGCACGCATGCCGGGCGGGATGTCATAGGCCAAACCGGGGGTCTGACCTTGCTGCACCAGATCGGTCGCACGAATCTGATCCTTGCCGTTGATCTGTCGCAGGGTGATCCGTCCTTCGACGTCCTCCAATTTCTTCACCGTGTTTTCCGCAATAAGTGTCTTGGGAAAGCTGGACAGTGTAATCATGTCGCGTGTGATCTTTGTGCGGGGATTGATGTCGGCCATCGCCACGACGACCGGGTCCCAGTTTTTCTCGCTCTGGGCGTCAACAGATCGTTTCCAGGCCCAAAGAAAATAACCGGTCACCAAGCCAAAGATAACGGCGACCATAAGAACGCCACCAGCCCTTGGTTTCTTAGCCATTGGGTCCTCCTTGCTCAACTCTGAGCGTCAGGTCATGCTGTTCTTCCATTGTAAAATTTGCAACCAGTATTTTTCCGAATCGGCATTCACTTGGTCGAACACGAGTCGACCCGTCCAACGATAAAGCGACGCCCGATTTCGTCCTACTACCATTTCCGCGTAACGCTCTTAGCATCTTCTAAGCCCATGAACTCAATCAGGTTCATCTCTTCCCTCAAAACCGCCCCGCAGCAGTCACCGAACCTTGAATCTCTGCCATCATCATTTCGATCGCTGCCAGAAGTCCGCAATTGTCTTGCCTTAACGACAAGTCCAAAATTGTCCGGCACAACATTGCATCCAACACAAGATTGTGATTGGTCACGCGTTGGTTATTCATGTCTCAGCCCCCTCAACCAACCATGGAAACCACCGACAGCCACACTTCCGGGGCAACTCTAACCTCTTGTGATGCTCCGGTCAAAGAAAGCAGTCCGGCCTGTTGCAGAGAACCAAAATCAAGGTTCAAACGTTCGGTTCTCGCGGAGCCCAGCTTGGTCGGAACCGCCAAAGAACTCTTGAGATTTCTTTCGATTCATCATCAACGACGATCGTCTCAACAGCCCATTGAGAGCTTGTCACACAGGCACGCACGGTTGCCATCATCACCCGCGCGAATGCTCCTGCGCACCACTCCTCAACTTGAATCAGTGTAGGGGGGGGAACTCCCCCCTACACACGACGATGCCATTCTTCGCAAACGTTATTGCAGGTTGCCGTTAACGTTGCTCAGCTTGGTGTTGACGTTTGTGCCGATACCGCGCAACACCAGGATTGCCACAACAGAAATCAACGCCAGAATCAGCGCGTACTCAACAAGACTCTGACCCGATTGCCGCTTTATCCTCCGGATGAACTTTTGTAGGGATTTCTTCATCAAGAATCACCTCCTCGTTTGGTTCTGTTTCTTCTTCAACATTCGGCCCGCTCTCGAACAGGATTGCACCTCCTGCAGCTTTAATGCCATTGTCTAAATCGATCGCTCGTTTCCAGCTCCGCTCGCTAGAAAAGTTATCCTAAGTTGTTCATGTGCTTTATATTATAACCATACGCTTTGAGGTATTTCCACATACCGGGGTGACAACAAACCAGAGACAGGCGGGTCGGCAACTTGAACATGTGAACAGTGATTGTGTTCAATTTTCGGACAACTCTATCCGTCATCCACTCCCTATCTGGGCCTCAACGTTGCGCACATCTTGGATGACAAGCTCTTCGGGAGATCTGCGTAACGTCTAGGTCTGGGTTCGTCCATGCCGAAAACGCCTGTGGGGGACTCTTGCCCTGTGGCGGCACGGCGGATACACTGCTTCACGTTAGACCGGCTAAAAACAGGAGAGTGACAATGCTTAATTACGAATTAAATCGCGCGGAAAGCATATTGATCGTTATTCCTAGTGGCCCCTTGGAATTAAGGGATTTCGAGAAACTAGTCCAAGAAGTGGATCCCTATATTAGAGAAAAGGGCAAACTTAACGGCTTGATGATTTACGCTAAATCCTTCCCGGGATGGGATAATTTCGCAGCCTTCCTATCCCATATAAAATTTGTCAAGAACCATCATCAGAAAATCAAGAAGATTGCGGCTGTAACAGATAGCAGTTTTCTATCGATCATGCCGCAGGTTGCCAATCATTTTGTGCAGGCCGAAGTAAGGCACTTTGACTACGATGACAAGGATGCAGCACTCAATTGGCTTAAGGCTGACAAATGAGAATGATGAAGTATCATTTCTAAGCCGGCTTAATCGGGTAAGGGAAAGTGATTAGCTCGCCCTCCGAGCCTGTCCGAAAGATTGTGTGCGGGTCATAAACTTGAGAGAAGAAGTTATGACCAAAGAAAACAGGGATGCTGAGAAGAGACAGGATGAGTTGATTGACGAATTGATTGCGCGCCACGGGC